>TARA_B110000503_G_scaffold143041_1_pt1 | contig 41653 bp, 35 predicted proteins | sample TARA_B110000503 | Tara Oceans TARA_B110000503 (sample SAMEA4397472) | marine metagenome | biome: Polar Biome; feature: [SRF] surface water layer (ENVO:00010504); material: water (ENVO:00002006), including particulate matter (ENVO:01000060) such as... | depth 5 m | reverse complement strand
CTGAAAATTCTGCAAAGGTGTTCTTGATGAGAGATGGGGCTGGAATAGTAATCCACCAAAAAATGATTCAAATAAAGTCCGCTGTGTCCGCGCTTTTTAAGTATTTATTACTGCTTAGCGGCCCAGGGCTAGATGTATATGTGCCAGATGATGGTCACAATGCCAAGCGTATAAGGCTAGATTCGACTCTAAAGTGATGGTGCGCATAGTTTCAGGGTGGACGAAGGTTTTTTGGTAATCGGAAGGTTCCATATTCTTAAGCATAAAGACCCACCTGGCGTGAAGTCCTTTGATCAAATAGATAGAGTCTTCAATAGGCGCTTGATAATCGCTCATTTGCGCCCATAAATTTTCATTATAGGCTTTAATCATAGGTTGGTTTTCTGTGAGGGCCCATCTAAATCGACTTACTGATTGTATGTGGCTATCCGCGCAATGGTGTACGACTTGTTTGATTGTCCAACTACCTCGGCGATACGTTCGGTTAAGATCAGTTTCCTTCAAATCTTGAAGGACGGCACTTAATCTCTCTGGAAATTCGGCTAAAGTATTTATAAAAGTATTTCTTTCTTTATTGTCAATTTTCTCGGGTACAGAGAATTTTCCAATAGGATATTTTAGTGATTCTAAATTGATTTGATCTAAATTCATATTGGTTATTTTTTTCCTTTGAGGTATTTGTCAAGAAATTCTAATGTCTTTTTAGAAGCTATAATATTATTCTCTTTTTTGCTAAATCCGTGCCCTTCATCTGGGAAAATAATGTATTCTACAGGTACATTATTGGCCTTGGCTTCGGCGACCATCTCATCGGATTCAATTTGTAAAACCCTAGGATCATTTGCTCCTTGAAGCACTATAAATGGTTTGGTAATTTGATGTGCAAAGAAGAGGGGAGATTTGTTGTATAAGGCGAGACTATCGACATCAGGATTCCCTAATTCTGCATAGAGTGCATTGCGTGTGGCTTCCCACCAAGGTGGAATGCTTTTTAAGGTCCTCAGCCAATTCGTAACGCCAAAATAATTGACACCTACGGCGAATTCGTCAGGAGCAAAGGCAAGGGCTGCCATGACCATATATCCTCCGTAGCTACCTCCCATAATTCCGATTTTGTTGGCATCCACATAACCTGTATTTATTAAAAACTTTTTGGAAGCAATGCAGTCTTTTAAGTCAACGTCTCCATGTCTTAAATCATCGGCTTGATAAAAGGATTTGCCATAACCAGAGCTGCCGCGGTTATTGACGGCTATTACCACGTATCCATTATTCACCCAATATTGGATACGGTCTGTATAATTTAATCGGGTTTGTCCGCCAGGACCACCATGAATATAAAGTAGCGCGGGAAGTAGCGCTCCTTTTGTTATGTTTTTTGGGGAATATAAAATGGCTGGAATTTGCATGCCGTCAAAGGAAGGGAACCTTACGACGGTTCCTGAGACTAGGTCGCTAGGATTAATATCTGGGCTTAGTGTATGCGTGAGTTGCTTTACTGATTTATCTGTGAAGTCATAAATAAATAAGTCGTTTGGCTGCTTTGAACTGCTCAAGTAAAACGACATTTTGGTTTCACTTTCGGAAATATTGACACCCGTGATATCACCTTCTGGTAAATTCGGGATGGTCACAAGGGCATCGTTTTTAAGGTCTTTAATGATGATTTGTATCCGTGCGTCATTATTGATTGCGATAACTTTAAATCTCCCTGATTTGGACAGGTAGGCATAGGAAATATCCCAGTCTGCTTTTTCATCGAGGGACCTTTCACCAGTGCGTAGATCATAAGCCACCAAGTAGGTAAATTCACTGTCTCGATTGGTTGTAAAATACAATTTCTGGCCATCTTTTGAGAAATATTGAGCGCTATTGCTCTCATCACCTTCGTGGGGCGTGATGAGCGTCCTGATTTCCGTTTGCTTATCGAGCAGATACAAATTTGAATTTGAAGTAGTAATACTCTCTGAAAGAGCTAGGTACCTTTCGTTGTCACTTATGGTCGACGGTGTAAAGCCATCTTCATTGATGTAAATGGATTCAGTTTGAAAAACACCTTCTTCAGCAGCGCTTCCAGAAACTTCGGTTCTGTACAAATCAAAATACCTAGGGTCTCTTCGATTACTAGCCCAAAAAATAGCCGTTTTTTCATAATTCCAACCATAATAGCTAGCTTTCGCACTGTCAGGGGTGAGATCAATTACTGCGCCATCAATGTTTTTGATGTAAATATGATTCAACTCGTTTCCACCTTGATCACTTGTGAAAATAATACGATTATCTACCGGAAAATAAGATTTTGCCGAAATAGCATTACTATCAGAGGTGGTCAATTTTGTTTGTAATCCGGTTTCTATATTGACACTGTAGGCATTGAAGACTCCACTTTCTTTGCTAGTGATGAGCAGTTCAGTTTCATCAGAGGAAAAATCCCCACCATAAATTTGTGTAGTAGCCATAAATTGCTCTATAGTATAATTTGGCACTTGATTCAAAGGCTCCGTGGGAGCACAAGCAATGAACATGACCAAAATGGTGAAGTAGCTTTTTTTCATGATATTGAAGATAAATAATGTAATTTGTGATATCCTTTTGATTGCTCGATTATAGGTTAAATTTCAACCTATTCGTTCAAATTTACTTCAATTGAATGAATATTAATGCACAGATGTGACCTGTTCAATCCCTTTGTGAAAACAAAACAGGGTGATTATCATGAAAATATGGGAAAAATCTTGATGATTAAACCATGGGTGTAGATTGATGTTGAATAGTTCAATTGGAAGGGTTAGCAACATGGAAATTACCCCCAAAAACAAAAAATAATAATGGTTATTTCCTTTAACGATTGCTCTCAAAGAGGTGCCTCCGACAAATAGTATAATTCCAATTCCAGTGTGTACAGCGATCCATAAAAAATCAATTTTATAGAGTAGCAACGCAAATATGACTAGGCCGATTAACCAAATGGAAAGAAGATAAATTGTTTGTTTTTTAGGTATTAACAAGTAAAGCATCGCACATTCCAAGAGGCAAATCCCTATGATCGCAGCGGTGAATCCGGGTATTTTCCCATACAGTCCCCAATAGTTAAAAAACAGATGAGACCAAGCCCCGAAGAAAGCAGAGATACCAAAGAACAAAAAAAAGCCACTGAAGGCATTAGAAAAATCAGTATTGTATCTGGTTTTTACCAATCGATAATAAATAAGACTTTGCACGGAGAGAAATAAATTCATGACAAGTGCCATGGGCTCTAATAGTTGCAAACCAAAAAGTTCGAATTGAATTTTCTCCATAAAAACGGCAAGATGCATAAATCATATAAAAATATCAAATTGCATGTAGATTATTGTTTAGATCACCTAATCATGGCCGTAAAGAACCACTTATCACAATACGGTATTAGGCGATTTTTTTAACCCATATCTTAGAGATATTAAATATTCTCAACAATATGAAAAAAATCATTTTCTGTGTAGCAATAATATCCATAGCGACAGGCGCATTCGCGCAGGTACTTTCTCCAAAAGAATTTTTAGGATATGAGTTGGGTGAGAAATTCACTAGACATCACCAAGTAGTTTCATATTTTCAGCACATAGCAGGTGAATCACCAAATGTTAAGCTACATCAGTATGGAACCACCAACGAAGATCGTCCGTTACTCATGGCATTAATTTCTTCACCAGAAAATTTGGCAAATCTAGAAATGATAAGGACAGATAATTTAAAAAGAGCAGGTGTGTTGCCAGGTAGCCCAAGTACTGACATTGCCGTGGTATGGTTGAGTTACAATGTTCATGGAAACGAGTCAAATTCAACAGAGGCTTCAATGGCTACCACTTACAAATTACTGAGTGAACACCAAGATTTCCTTGAAAATACATTGGTAGTGATTGATCCTTGTATCAATCCTGATGGCCGTGAGAGGTACGTTAATTTTTATTGGGAAACAGGTCAATTTCCGTTCAATCCGGATCCTCAGTCTGCCGAACATCAAGAGCCTTGGCCTGGAGGCAGGCAAAATCATTATTTATTTGACCTCAATCGCGATTGGGTTTGGCAGACTCAAAAAGAATCACAGCTTAGATTGGCTGAATACAATAGATGGTTGCCACATATTCATGTGGATTTTCACGAACAAGGGTACAATAATCCATATTATTTTGCGCCAGCCGCACAGCCTTATCATGAGCAGATCACTCAGTGGCAAAGAGATTTTCAAGTGGCCATTGGAAAAAATCACGCAAAATATTTTGATCAAAATGATTGGCTTTATTTCACAAAACAATCTTTTGACTTGCTTTATCCCAGTTATGGCGATACGTACCCCATGTACAATGGAGCTATCGGTATGACTTATGAGCAAGGTGGTAGTGGAAGAGCGGGATTAGGAATCATTAAACAAGAAGGGGATACCTTGACCTTGCTAGATCGATTGACTCGCCATACCACCACGGGGTTATCAACCATAGAAATTGCGTCTGAGCAAAGTAAAGAGATTTTGAGGCAGTTTGCTTTATTTTTCCAACCCAAGAAATCTGTCGATTACCAATCGTTTGTTTTGAAATCGGCTAATGTCGATAAAATGGATGATTTAAAACAATGGCTGGATAAAAACCAAATTCAATATGGCACAAGTACCGCTGTAAAGGGAATGGAGGGGTATAATTTCCAAACCAAAAATACAGAGGCATTTTCTTTAAGTGACAATGACTTGGTCGTATCGGTAAATCAACCTAAAGGAGTTTTGATAAAGGTATTGTTTGAGCCTACGACAAGGTTGGTTGACTCTTTGACTTATGATATTACCGCTTGGTCCGTTCCTTATTTTTATGGCATACAGGCCTATGCCACGCGTACGGCGTTAATTGTCAAAACGATTCCATATAAGGATTCATTCTCGGAGGCTCCTGTACCTGAAGATGCCTATGCTTTTTTCTTTAAATGGAATAGTATGCACGATGCGCAACTACTTTCAAGTCTGTTAAATAAACAAATAAAAGTTCGATTTACCGATACGCCTATTTTGATCAATGGCACTCAATTTGAGCGAGGTACATTTATTGTCTCAGAGCGGGACAATAAGCATCTTGGAGGAGAATTTGAAAGACAAATCACGCAAATTACCAATACCCATAAAGCTAAATTTGAGGTAGTTAAGACCGGTTTTATGGATGGCGGTCCTGACTTGGGCTCAAGAAATATTCATTATCTGAAAGCGCCAAAAATAGCGATACTAAGAGGAGAAGGCGTCACAACGACGGATTACGGAGCGACATGGTTTTTTATGGAACAAGAGTTGGGATATCCCTTCAGTGCACTCAATACAACATCAATAGAGGCGGTCAATTTGGATGAATATAATGTATTGATCATGCAAGATGGTCGCTATAGGAATTTATCCAAATCAGCTATCGAAAAAATAATCACCTGGGTCAAGAAAGGCGGGAAATTAATTGCGATAGATGAAAGTTTGAAAAAACTGGTAAATACAGAATTCAGTTCATTAAAGAACTTTACCGATGATGAAGATAAGAAGGATTGGGAACAGCGACAAGCAGAACGAGCAGTAGGGTCTCAACTAATTCCTTATAGCGAGCAGTCAAGAAATTACGCTAGCAGAAATATATCAGGGGCTATTTTCAGAGTAACTCTAGACAACACGCATCCTTTGGCATACGGGTATGGAAAGGAGTTTTATTCTTTAAAAACAGGGGCAAGTCGATACGGTTTTTTGAATAACCAAAATGTAGGAATTATTAAATCTGCCAATGATCATATCAATGGTTTCGCAGGTCAATTTGTCAAAGAAGATATAGTAAATTCTATGGCGTTGGGGGTAGAAAATATAGGGGGAGGTAGAATTGTTTATTTTGTCGATAATCCTTTGTTTAGAGATTTCTGGTATGATGCCAAATTGTTATTTGTAAATGCGTTGTTTTTTGTTGGTAATTGATCCAAATGGACCTTGTGTAAGGATTTTTGCTTTTGGTGTTAGTCTTATTGGGGTATTGAAGTGACAAACATTAATTGGGAATCATTTGACATAAGCCGGAATTGAATTAATTTGTAACTTTTCTTGATGTTAATTTCAGAAAATAAAAACTAGAAATTTCATCTTAAACGATTAATAATTAACGTTAACCCAAAATTATATGAATGATCGTCCATGGTATTCGTCCTACCCAGAGGGTGTCCCTCATCAATTAGGACCCGTTCAGTACGAAAGTCTGGCTGACCTGTTAAATGAATGCTTTGAATCTTATAGCGATAATCCAGCGTTTGAAAACATGGGTAAGGTTATGACCTTTGCGGAGTTAAAGGAGCAGGCTGACCATTTTGCCTGCTATTTAATACATGATTTGGGCTTGTCTTCTGGCGATAAGGTAGCCATTCAACTACCCAATCTCTTACAATATCCTGTAGCTTTATTTGGTGCGTTGAGAGCCGGCATGACGGTTGTTAATGTGAATCCACTTTATACCCCTAGTGAGTTAAAGCATCAATTGGTTGATTCAGATGCCAAAGTGCTGGTGGTTCTTGCGAATTTTGCGAGCAACCTTGAGCAAATTTTTCATGAAACCAAATTAACGCATGTCTTGATCACTGAGATTGGAGATTTGGTCGGCGGTGTTAAAGGGGCATGGGTCAATTTTGGTGTTAAATACATTAAAAAGATGGTGCCGAATTACCACCTTCCGCAAGCTAAATCTTTTAAGGCCGCTTTAAAAAAAGGCTCAAATCATACCTTCCAACAGCCCAAAATCAGCAGCACTGATTTGGCGTTTTTGCAATACACGGGAGGTACTACGGGGGTTTCAAAAGGCGCAATGCTTTCTCATGCCAATCTTATTTCCAATTTATTGCAAGTGAATGCCTGGATGAAAAGTGGAGGATTGAAAGCAGGTGCTGAGATTTATATTACTGCCCTTCCTATTTATCATATTTTCGCTTTGGTTGCCAATGTATTGGGATCTGTAAGTTTGGGATCTCAAAACATTCTTATTACTAATCCAAGGGATATGGCGGCTTTTGTCAAAGAGTTGAAAAAACATCAATTTACGGTGCTTAGTGGCGTTAATACCTTGTTTAATGGACTTTTAAATTATCCAGACTTTAAAGATTGTGATTTTAGTCAATTACGATTTGGTTTTGGAGGAGGAATGGCTGTTCAGCAGGCAGTAGCGGAAAAATGGTTGGAGGTTACAGGATCGCCATTGGCAGAAGGTTACGGTTTGACCGAGACTTCCCCTGTATTGACTATTAATCCTCTTGACGGCAATCATAAATTAGGGACGATCGGATTACCTGTACCCAACACTGAGATCAGAATTTTCGATGATGACTTCAATGAAGTGCCTCAAGGTCAGCCTGGGGAACTCTGTGCCAAGGGACCTCAAGTGATGGAAGGGTATTATAATAAGCCTGAAGAAACAGCAAAAGTGATGCAAGAAGGTTGGTTTAAAACGGGAGATATTGCCACTATGGATGAACAAGGTTTTTTTAAAATTGTGGATCGAAAAAAAGAAATGATTTTGGTTTCAGGATTTAATGTTTATCCCAACGAAATAGAGAACATTATCGCACTTCACCCTAAGGTTTTGGAGGTAGGTGTGATTGGTGTTCCTGATGCCAAATCTACTGAGGCTGTTAAAGCGGTTGTTGTCAAAAAAGATGATTCTTTGACTGAAGAGGATATTTTGACGCATTGTAAAGAATATTTAACACCCTATAAATGTCCAAAGCATGTTTCTTTTACTAATGAATTACCCAAATCCAATGTGGGTAAAATCCTCAGAAGGATCATTAAGGAAAATGACCTAAAGAATCATCAATACGAGTCAGCGAAATAGTTCTTTTATTAAATTAATAGTTTTTTCAGAAAATAAAAAAAGTCAAGCAGCACAGCATGACCTTTTTTTATCGTTGATTATTTAACTAACCAATCGGTATATTTAGAGGTCCAACTTCCTAATTTTATGAGCCCATCATTTATGGGTTTTAGTTCGTCACCTATGGACAGACCCAATTCGGTATTGCCGCCATCGGTAGTAAAGTATAAATTCCGTGTCACCTCAGATTTAAAAATCCAAATCATACTGACTATACCTGTTTCTTGACCTCGAAATCCATTGGCTAGATATAGTTTTGCCCCTTTAAATTCTTTCTCATAGTTGGGGAATGTGGTATTTAAAAAGTAATTTTCAAATTGCTCGTGGCTCACCCCAGTATTGAGCTAAATGTCTAAAACGTGCAATCCGATGACATTGCCTTTTTAAAGAGATTGACTAAAGCCTAAAAACACTTGCTTCAGCGAAAACTATAATAAGTGAAATGGTTTTTATGGTTTTTGATTTTTGGTTTATTGTAAAGTCAGTAATGTCATCCCATTGCCCACAAAAAAAAAACAAAGAAATTAACTATTAGGGTAACTTCAAATAGACGCGCCCAATACCAAAGTGCGAAACAAGTGGTCATTGATTCAATCAACTATTTGTTTACATTGAGTTTGCCACGAGGTAGTTCAAGTAATACAGGCCCCAGCGCATTACTGCCGATTTCATAATTATTATAATAGAGCAGTACACTTTGTTTATTTATGCCAATATTGGCAGGTAGGTGAAAGGTATTGTTTTTAAATAAGAACCCAGCTTCTCCCAAATCATCAGATGTTGAGAGCCTCATTTTGTCTTTAAATGCTGCTTCTGCGGCGATAGTTAATTGATCCAAGGGACCTATTTCGTCTACGATATCATAAAACCTTCCTTCCTTATCTAAGTTGAGGTAGGTGACCCATTCGCTGGTATGTGCGCCACCTGTATAAGATTGATTGGTAAGGCTTAAGGATAACCATTCAGCGTGATGATAGTTAATTGCTATTTCAATAGTTACATACCAAGGATTGTTACTTTCTGGAAATGCTTTTGAGAAACCCTCATAGCTATCTAAAAATAGCATCATTAAGGTATCTTTATCACTTGTTGAGGTTGAGTCTTGCACGAAGTTGGATAGCTCAGCGATGACAATTGAATCAATATGGTTATTTAATTGAGGTGAATTGTCAAAAACAGGATAGGCTATGGAGATTGACGTGCAGTCAGCATTTTGGCAGGGTAGGGTTTTTTTTCTTTCGGCGATTTCAAGAATTTCTATACCATCTTGAGAGGATTTTGAAGTGAAAATTTCGTTATTTTCTTTGATTTGACTGCACCCAATGAATAGTAAATAGGTCACAATAAATTTCAGCAATCGCATCAGTTCTTTTTTAGGCAATTTAGCTCTTTTGATCCTTGCATTACCCTTCTAAAGGATTTATCGAGGGCATCGGTTCAAGAAATGAAGAATCACCGTAACTTAAAAATCGATAATTATCACCAAGTGCCGCTTGATAGATTTTATTCCAGTCTGCGCCACAAAACGCAGCGATAAGCATCATAAGGGTCGTTCCGGGCATGTGAAAGTTTGTGATGAGTTTTTTTACAATTTTAAATTCATACCCGGGAAAGATGAATATTTCAGTATATCCCTGTAGTTCAGTCAATTCTGAGTGGCGCATATGATCCAAAATGGCATTAATAGCTGCCTTTTTAGACGGTAAGAGGTGTGCGTGCTGGTAGGGATATAGTTTTGGTATAAAAAAATCCACACCTCCATTTAATAATTTCACACCATACCAGTAGATCGATTCCAATGTCCGGAGGCTCGTTGTACCAACAGCAATAATTTGGTCATTATCTAAAATATTTAGTAAATTTTCCTTTGTTATGATAAGTTGCTCTTGGTGCATTGGATGATCGGCAGCACTTGTTTTGATTGGTTGAAATGTGCCCGCAGAAACATGCAAGGTCAAGTAATCTACTTTGTGATCGGTACCCAGCTGAATTAAAATGTTTTCTGTAAAATGCAGTCCTGCGGTTGGTGCGGCAACCGCGCCTTCATATTTGGAGTAAACGGTTTGATATCGATCTTGATCTTGCAGGTCTGGATTTCTTTCAATATAGGGAGGTAACGGTAGATTACCCAAGTCATTGAGCAACTCTGACCAGGTAAGATCATGATTCCATGAAAAAACCACTTCATTTTCTTTTGCTCTTTCTGCTGTAATTAATCCGCCTTTTATTTTTATTGAAAGAGAGGTCTTTATTTTCCATTTCTTGGCATTTCCAATGATACAATGCCAACGGCAGCTTTTCTTGACATTCATGATGGCTTCCATCACCAAAGTAGGTCCTAGTGGATCCAACAAGAAAATCTCAATACGCGCACCAGAATCTTTCCAAAAGATCAACCGTGCAGGGATTACTTTTGTGTTATTGAGCACGATGAGAGACTTTTGAGAAATTAATTGAGGTAATTCGTTAAATTTTTTGTGAGTAATGTTTCCATATTGATAATGTAGTAATTTTGAATCTGAACGATTCGACAAAGGAGTCTGGGCAATTTTCTCCTTGGGTAGTTCATAATAAAAATTTGAAGGGTGAATGTCCTTACTATCCATTTGATCTCATGCTAAGCCTCGAATATAAGCCGTATACACTTCATTTTAAATTTATTGCAGGTACAAGTAGGGGTATTATGACTCAGCGTGAGGTGTGGTTTATAAGAATTTGCGATACAAGTGAACTTAGTCAAGGGGGTATAGGTGAAGTGGCACCGCTTTTTGGGTTATCTGTAGAAGATATCAGTAAAGTGCCATCCCGACTGGCTGAATTATCTACAGAGATTGAATTTTTCAATACCCCTCAAGATATTGAAGAATCCTTTGAGTTGGCCAGACATCTAGGCGTAGGCTTTCCGTCTATTCAAATGGGCCTTGAAATGGCCTTATTGGACCTAGTTCAATCGGACACCAAAAAATGGTTTTCATCCCCCTATATAGAAAGTAAAAGAGCAATCAATATCAATGGATTGGTGTGGATGGGGAATCCGTCTTTCATGCGTGAGCAAATTCAGGAAAAAATAAGTGCCGGTTTTGATTGTATCAAATTAAAAATCGGGGCACTAGATTTTGAACAAGAGATTGAAATCCTGAAGTTTTTGAAATCGCTATCATCGGAGATTTCGGTCCGCGTAGATGCAAATGGTGCTTTTTTGACGAGAGATGCAAAGAAAAAACTGGAACTGTTAAACGATTTTGATTTGCATTCTATTGAGCAACCCATAAAAAAAGGTCAGTGGGATCAAATGAAAAAATTGACTTTACAATCTAAAGTCCCAATAGCCCTAGATGAAGAACTTATTGGGATTCCCAGCGATGTCGATAAAGTTCATTTATTAGATTATCTTCAACCTGCTTTTGTCGTTTTAAAGCCTAGTCTCCTAGGAGGGTTTGCTGAAACTTCCAAATGGATAACATATGCTGAGGAGCGTGATATTGGTTGGTGGGTAACTTCCGCTTTAGAATCAAATATAGGATTGAACGCAATTAGCCAATTTGTGGGGCAATTCAAAACATCCATGGCTCAGGGCTTGGGTACCGGACAGCTCTATCACAATAATTTAGCATCTAAATCCTATCTTGTAGGTTCCAAAATGCTTTATGATGAGGATAGGAAAGATGAATTACCATTTGAAACAAAAATAATATAAAACATAAATGAGACCATATATACTAGCAGAATCTAATTGGAAGGACATTAAAGAACAGGCTATTGAACTGGCTATTTTACCTTGGGGCGCTACAGAGGCCCATAATTATCATTTACCCTATTCAACAGATGTTGTCGAAGCAGATGAGATTGGTAGTGAGTCTGCTCGGAAAGCCTGGGAACTAGGCGCCAAAGTGATGTTATTACCAACCATTCCCTTTGGGGTCAATACTGGACAGCAAGATATTAAATTGGATCTAAATATTTATCCAAGTACTCAAATGGCTATTTTGAATGATTTGATTGAAGTACTTAATCGTCAGGGGATTAAAAAGCTATTGGTCCTAAATAGTCATGGAGGCAACGATTTTAAAACAATGCTTAGAGAATTGGGTGCTCGATATCCAGATATGTGGCTCACTACTTGCAGTTGGTTTAAAATTTTAGATCATCAAAAGTATTTCGAAGTTCCAGGAGACCATGCGGACGAAATGGAAACAAGTTTAATGTTACTGTTTCGTCCTCAATGGGTAAGGCCATTGGAAGAAGCAGGAGACGGTCTAGAAAAAAAGAGTAAAATTGCAGCAATTAGGGAAGGATGGCTTTGGGCTGAACGGCCCTGGTCCAAAATCTCAGCCGATACAGGTGTGGGCAATCCAAAGGCGGCCACACCAGAAAAAGGGCGTCTGTTTTTTCAAGAAGTGACCAATCAATTGGCAAAGATGTATGTTTCACTTTGTGAAGCAGCTACGGACGCCATTTATGAATAATTATTCGGTTTAATTAATTATCCTCGCCATGGAATCAATTACGCATATTAAAACACATGTGGCTTTGATAGCTGTAAGCCTGATATATGGTGTCAGCTATTCGGTAATTAAGACTATTACCCCAGAATTTGTAGCACCCTTTGGGTTCATCGTATACCGAGTTTTTTTTGCAGGGATAGGGATGTGGATACTGGCGTTAGGTAAAATAGATCCGATAGACTGGCATTCTGACGGGTTTCGGTTGCTTGCCTGTGCATTTTCGGGCGTCGCCATCAATCAATTATTATTTTTCAAGGGAATCAGTATGACAACGGCAGTTCATGGCGGCCTACTGATGACATTAATTCCAGTCTTTGTCTTTATTTTATCGAAGATAATGTTAAAAGAAGTATTGGGTAGCGTCCGCTTAATAGGATTAACAATTGCTTTTTTAGGTACTTTGATGATTGTTTTTTCTTCTGGCGCTGATTTGACTGATGGAGATCGATTGGGAGATATGATGTTAGTCGCAAATTCTTTCAGTTTTGCTCTTTACTTGATACTTGCCAAGCCCTTAATGGCCAAATACCATGCATTGACAGTCACTAAATGGGTATTTCTATTTGCTTTTGTGATGGTTTTACCTGTTGGCTATCAAGAGGCCCAAGAGGCTCAATGGTCTCGAATGGGATTTCCGGAAATGATCGGTTTGATTTATGTGATTCTATTTGGAACTCTGATCGTTTATTTATTAAATAATTGGGCGCTGAAACGTGCCAAGAGCTCTACGGTGGGTATTTACGTTTATACGCAACCTGTATTTGCAACGATAGTTGCCTTATTTTTTTACGGTGAACTGTTCACATTCATTGAAGGAATTGCCACTGTGTTTATTTTTGGAGGTGTCTATTTGGTGACTAGTTTTGTAAAAAGTCGGCGCTAAGCTAGAACTTGTTGCTCCTTTATATTAGGGAGGTGTTTTTTTTTCACACTGCCCCATCAATACAAAAAAGGGCTTACCATTGATATAATTTATTAAAACTTACGTGCGATTTGTAACTTTACCTTTTAACCTTATGTTTGTTATCTAATAACTGTTCTGATTTTGCTGCTAGTTTTCAAGGTATATTGACAATGATGAAATTTTTCAAGTTTATAATGATTCTGCTGCTGTTTATTGCGTATCAAGCCGATGCCCAAAAGCCAGTGGTTTACAATACGGCAGAGATTAGGCAAATGTTAAAGAAATTGAATGTTTTAGGGACAGTTCTTTATGTAGCGGCTCACCCAGATGATGAAAATACGAGAATGATTGGTTATTTCGCCAATGAAGAAATGTACCGTACAGGTTATTTGTCTGCTACCAGAGGTGATGGTGGGCAAAACCTGATAGGCCCAGAAATCAGAGAAAATTTAGGACTCATTAGAACACAAGAATTACTAGCAGCCAGGAAGATCGATGGGGGTGAGCAATTTTTCTCACGCGCCAATGATTTTGGATTCTCAAAGAATCCAGATGAAACCCTTACCATTTGGAATAAAGAGGAGGTCTTAGCGGATTTCGTTCGGGTGATTAGGACGTTTAAGCCTGATGTGATCATCACTAGATTTAATACAGTTGCGGGCACTACGCATGGGCACCACACCACTTCTGCGCTTTTGGCCAAAGAAGCATTTGATTTGGCTGGTGATGTAACAGTATTCCCTGATCAGCTTGATCAATTAGAAATTTGGCAGCCTAGTAAATTATTTTGGAATACAAGCTCTTGGTTCTATTCAAACAATAATGTAAAATTTGATCCAAAAGGTTTAGTAAGTGTTGATGTCGGTAAATACAATCGTAATTTCGGTATTTCGTATACTGAAATGGCCTCAAAAAGCCGAAGTATGCACAAAAGTCAAGGATTTGGATCCACAGGTAGTAGAGGCGAGGAGCTTGAATATTTGGCTATTTGGAGAGGGGATACTACTCAAAATCAGGTATTTGGAGGGATAGATACTTCCTGGAAAAGAGTAAAGGGAAGTGAAATAGTTGCACAGAATATCGCTAATGCTGAAAAAGCCTACGATGTGGATCATCCAGAGCGGAGTTTAAGTTATTTATTGAAGGCTAGAAATGAACTACTTAAGATGCCGTCACAATTTTGGAAAGAGGTTAAGTTAAAAGAGCTTAATGAGACCATTCTGGCCATTTTGGGTATTTATTTGGAAATAGTGACCGATGATTTTAGCTATGTGAGAGGTGAAACGGTCAAATTTAGCCTTGAAGCGATTAGTAGACTTCAATATCCTATTAAGTTATCCAACATCGTTATTGAGCCTTGGGGAGAGATTTTTGAAATAAATCGAATGATGCAAAATAATCAGAAAATAATTACTGATTATATCTTGAAAATACCTGAAAACAAGCCGTTTTCATCTCCATACTGGTTGAATGACCAAGGTTCTTTGGGTATGTACTATGTTTGGGATAAGAATCAAATAGGGAGACCCGAAAATGATCCATCCTTTAATGCTAGATTTATTATTGAAGTAGGGGGTCAATTCTTGGAAGTTTCAAAACCTATTTATCATAAATATAATAGCCAAGTTGACGGTGAGGTCTATCGTCCAGCAACTATTATACCTGATGTCAGTATTGATTTCTCAAGTGAACATTTAATTTTCGCTGATCAACGTGCTAAAACCATAGAAGTGAGGGTTATTGCTGGAAAGGACGATGTTACCGGGATGCTCCATTTGGATGCTCCTCAGGGCTGGATGATAAACCCTTCCTCAATACCCATAACAATTTCACTTAAAAATGAGGAACACCTTTATGAAATTGAAATTTTGGGTGCAGCCTATACGGAAGATGGAAAAATGACAGCATCTTTCGAATTAACCGATGGTCGAACATTTGATCAACATGTTCAAATTATTAATTATGAGCACATCCCTGTTCAGACCATTGTCAAAACCGCAAGGGTTGATTTAATCAAATTAAATTTGATTAAAAAAGGTCAACTTATCGGCTATATTCAAGGAGCTGGAGACATTATTCCAGACAATCTCAGACAGATTGGTTATGAGGTGATCCTTTTGAAAAAGGACGATATTATGGCCACTAACTTGGCTCAATTTGATGCTGTGATTGTTGGCGTTCGGGCTTTTAATACAATTCCATGGCTTGCGTATAAAAATCAGGAACTTTTTGACTATAGTTTCAATGGAGGAACGGTGATTGTACAATATAATACATCAGGTTCTTTGGTCACAAAGGAGTTGGCACCTTATCCATTATTGCTCAGCAGAGACCGAGTTACAGATGAAACAGCCGAAGTACGGATTATAGATCAAAACCATAGGGTGATGAATTTCCCCAATAAAATTACTGCCAAAGATTTTGAGGGGTGGACGCAAGAGCGTGGATTGTACTTTCCTTCTGTTTGGGATGAGAAGTTTGTTCCTATCTTAAGTTGTCAGGATCCAGGAGAATCGCCTAAGGAAGGTGGGTTATTGATCGCGCAACATGGCAAGGGATATTATATTTATACAGGATACTCTTGGTTCCGAGAGTTACCAGCAGGAGTAGAAGGTGCCTATAGAATTTTTGCGAACATGATATCTATTGGCCAAAAGGGATGAGTGAACAATCGGGTAAAGATTAATTATGAATTATATTGATTTTTTTGTTTTGGGTTGCACTTTGATGTTTATCGTTGTCTATGGCGTATGGAAAACCAGGGGACAACAAAATATTGAAAGTTATTTAATGGGTGACCATACCTTGAAATGGGGGACTATTGGCTTATCTGTGATGGCGACACAAGCGAGTGCCATTACTTTTATTTCTACACCCGGCCAGGCCTATGAAAGTGGGATGGGGTTTGTTCAGAATTATTTTGGATTGCCATTGGCGCTTATCATTGTTGCTGTTTTTTTCATTCCCATTTATTACAAACTAAAGGTATATACTGCTTATGAATTTCTTGAGCGGCGATTTGATCTGAAAACAAGGCTATTAGGAGCAATTTTATTCTTAATCCAGCGAGGACTAGCATCTGGGATCACCATTTATGCCCCTTCCATCATTCTATCGACTATTTTGGGCTGGGATTTGACGTTTACGATTTTAGGAACAGGATTTCTAGTGATTATATATACTGTTTCAGGGGGTACTAAAGCGGTAAGTATTACTCAAAAGCAACAGATGACAGTCATCATGGGGGGAATGTTTGTGGCTTTTGGATACATCATTTATTACATTACCAATTTCATTAGTTTTAGTGATGCCGTCGATGTTGCGGATGTATTGGAAAAGACCAACGCAATCGATTTTGATTTTAGTTTTAACAAAAGGTATACTATATGGTCTGGATTAATGGCAGGCCTGGTGTTACACCTTTCTTATTTCGGTACTGATCAAAGTCAGGTACAGCGTTATTTAGGGGGCAAAAGCATCAAAGAAAGTCGCATGGGATTGATGTTCAATGCGATTCTTAAGATCCCGATGCAGTTTTTTATACTTTTTGTCGGGGTCATGGTTTATGTCTTTTATATTTTCTATGCACCTCCAGTACATTTCAATGAGCGTTCTTTGGAGTTGCTAAGAGCCAGTGATCAATCTGGAGAATTGGCTCAAATCGAATCTCAATATGATCATTTGTTAAAGGAGCGAAGCGTGGCAACGCTTAATTTTACTCAAGCTCAAAATGAGGTAGAAAAGAATATGTTTTCATCTCAATTAATCGAAATTGAAAAACGTCAAGAAGGGGCTAGAACGGAGGTAAAAGAACTTATTGCTACATTGGATGGAGGGGCAATACCTACAAAAGATTCTGATTATGTCTTTCTGAGCTTCATCTTGAATTATTTGCCTCACGGATTGATTGGTCTTTTGATCGCTGTTATTTTATCGGCATCCATGTCTTCTACATCATCAGAGCTTAATTCACTAGGTAGTACTAGTATGGTTGACTTGTACCAACGGATATTCAAAAAAACAGGAAGCGATCAACAATATTTATATGCTTCTAAATTATTGACATTGCTTTGGGGATTAGTGGCAATCTCATTTGCCTTTGTTGCGCATGGCTCTGAGAATCTAATTGAAACGGTAAATATTATAGGATCTCTTTTTTATGGGACAATTCTTGGGATATTTTTGGTTGCTTTTTTTATAAAAAGAGTAGGGGGCAATGCTGTATTTTACGCCGCACTGATCGCTGAGTCGGCTGTGATCTTTTGTCATTTATTGAATATCAATGGCTATTTTACCATTGGCTATCTTTGGTATAATGCAATTGGGGTGTTTCTTACAATATTACTGTCATTGGGGTTTAGTTTATTTCAGAAAAAAGATACGGTTGCCCAATAGTGCCATAAAAAAAACCGATACCCAAGGATATCGGTTTTTTATGTATTCTAAATTTAATTTATTTTCCTTTAAGCTCTTCAATTAAATTTTCATTTCGTTTGATATAGGCGGCGTCTCCAAAGCCTTTCTTAGCAGCTTCCAATGAGATTTCCGCATTAGTAATAGCGTCTTTTTTCATTCCCAGGGCTGCTTGAATTTTTGCCAAAGAATGATAGTTCCAGTATTGATTTTGATTGGCCTCAATGGAAAGATAACTTTTTGCCCACTCTAATGCTTGGTTCAGGTCTTTTCCTGTTTCTAAGTAATAATTAGCGGCAGCCATATAATTAGCTGGATTGACCTGTGTGTTGATGGCGATTTGCTCCATGACTAATTTATCAAAATTCACTTCTATGGGAACTTTCCATGAAATATTTGACCATTGAAAATGAATATTTGCAGAGGTGTTGTCGGCTGAAATGTCTGAGATTTGAAATGTCAATGTTTCCGTAATTTCGGTGGACTTGATGACATTAGTTTTTAGTACGACCTTTATTTTCTCTTCTACAATTTTAGAAAAGTCGGATCCAATACTAGCATCTGAATATAGCATGAATTCAAATTGATCTTCACCTGGAGTGGTAATAATCAGATAAGTGCCAGCTGGAACTTCAACGCCACCAATTTTAGCAGGGGTGCTGACGGTTAATCGGGTACCACTATTGGCCCCTGTTCTCCACATAATTCCGTTTTGCAGTAAATATTGATCCCCTAGGCCAAATATTTGTCTGCCTTTTACCTTGGGTCTGTAATAATCTATTGAGACTTCTGTAAGACCGACGGTACTACTTACAGAACCAGAGGGACTTCCTGCAGGGGTCGTTATTTGAGCCATTGCGCCAAAGGCGAGTAGACTTATTAGGCATAAAGATGTAATTTTCAACATGATCTAAAATTTTCTAATTATCGTTTAAAATAAATGTAATGATTTATATCGGAAATCAAAAGTAGCTTAAATCCCTTTAATTCATATAAATTATAATGCAATCTCCACTTTTGTTAGTTTAAAGTGATAGTCAAAATAGGATATTTTATATCTGGAATTTTTAAAGACTATTATTTCTTCTGTATAAGCCCCTTAATCTGTTAATTTGCTTTAGATTTCAATCAAACCGATATTTTCATTAACTAAACACAGACCATTCTAAACGAAAACTATGTCTTTTTTTATTGATTCAACCATTAAAGATGTGGGACCTTGGATGGAAGCTTTTAGAGTAAGGGACCCCGCTATTAAAATATACAGAGAGGGGGATAAGGTGCCACTCGATCAGATTACGACAGCCGTGGTATGGAATCATCGACCGGGCCTATTTCTTAAATTTCCAAACTTGAAGTTGATTGCATCAATGGGTGCTGGAGTTGATCATATTTTGTCAGACCCAAGTATCCCTTCAAGTGTAATAATTACTAGAATCGTGAGTGACACATTGAGTGGCCCTATGTCCAATTTTTGTATTGGCGCGGTACTTTATCACCAACGGCAATTTGATAAATACCTCTCAGACAAAGTCCAAAAAATCTGGCACCAGGAGTTAAATCCAGAACTTGGAATGAACATAGGAATCATGGGTTTGGGCGCGCTGGGAATGGATCTTGCAAACAAACTTAATTCATTGGGATTCAATGTGTTTGGATATAGTAAATCAAAAAAAGAAATACCCGACGTGGTGAGTTTCACCTCAGATCAACTTCAGGATTTTTTGAATGAGATCAATGTTTTAGTGGTGATGCTGCCCGCGACGCCAGAAACGAAAGCTATTTTATCTAAACCGCTATTTGCCCAAATGAAAAGGGGGACCTATCTCATAAATGTCGCAAGAGGACATCATCAAGTAGATCAGGACATTATAGACGCCATTGAGGACGGGCAATTATCAGGAGCATTCCTAGATGTATTCCCAAAAGAACCGCTTTCAGCGGATAGTCCCTTATGGGCACATCCTAAAGTTATGATTACCCCACACATAGCTGTAGTAACTAAAATTGAAGCGGCAGTGCCACAAATTATATCAGCCCATTACCGCGTTTTGGAAGGCGAGTTACCGGAAATCGTGGTAGATAAGCTCAAGGGATATTGAAGTTTCATAAGGCAGCCACTATTCAAAAGGTCTAATTTTCCATATCGATGAGCGTTCATTTTTTTTGAGTTTTATTTGTATTAAAAAAACTATAATGGGTGTTGGAATAAAAATTATTTTCAGGATTTGGTTAGTATTTATTTTGCTATTTAATACATATTTCCTTTTTGCACAGCAATCAGCAGTCATGTTGTACGGAAATTCAGAAAAGGTATCTAGTGTCAATTCCAAATTTGATGAGGGAAATTTGGTCCTCCATCCAACGAGCGGCTCCTTATTCTTCTCAAGAAGTAATTCTACGATGGTAGGAAATAAAAATGGCGCTGACATATGGCGTCAACAGGCTGATACGGCTTTTTTGCTACGTACAGAGGGTAGTAACATTCAGTTGCCTATTGGGATTGTCAACAGGGGAGAATCCCTAGTTTACAGTGAGGTCTATTTTGAAATAGGAAGGTACAAAACAGTGCTTATGATGGCGGAAATATCTGGTCAACAATTAAAGAACGCTCGTCCACTTGAGGTAAAATATTTCAATAATAAATCTTCTTATTTTGCAGGAAATATTTCGGTAGATAGCCAGCATCTTTTAATGTCGATGGAGGGTAATAGTACAATGGGAGTGGAAGATTTATACGTAAGTCATCTACGGCCAGATGGCTTATGGAGTCCACCGATGAACCTGGGATATGGTATCAATACTTCGGCTCAGGAATACTCGCCGTTTTTGGCTGCTGATAATAAAACTCTTTTTTTTGCAAGCAATGGACGAGATGGGTTGGGTAGTTTTGATTTATTCTATACACTCAGGTTAGATGATACTTGGCAGAAATGGTCAGAACCTGTCAATTTGGGCCCTTCAGTTAATACGCTTGGTGCGGATTTATCCTTTTCTTTTTTACCGGAAGGTACTTATAGCTACTACGTTTCATCCACTAATAGTGATGGTTATGGGGATGTGAGAAGGATAAAGATTACTGCTGATTTAGAGAATTTATCCGATTCAGTTGTGATATCAACGGTTATGCCAGTCCTTCAAAAGCAAAAAGTGATTGTATTAATTGACGCAGAAACCAACGCTGTGCAACAGGGTTCTGTTACCCTTAATACAGATTCTTCAAGTATTTCAGTAAGCAGCCCGTATAGTTGGTCATCAGAAACATTTGGAGACTTGGAGTTGTCTGTGAATATGGAGGGTTATATGGCCGAACTGAAGCTGATCACCCAGTCTGACTTATTAAGTTCTGATACCATTAAGATAGCCATTAGGCCGCTGAAGGTTGGCAATACGCTGCAGTTAGATAATGTCTTGTTTGTTAAGGGTACTGCCAATATGATTGAGGGTTCAAATGGATCACTTGATTTATTGGTTTCAGCATTGAAAAATGCACCCAACTTGAAAATAGCGCTCAAAGGACATACGGATAATCAGGGCAATGCAGCACTTAATCTAGCCCTTTCGAATGAACGCGTACAAAAAGTAAGGGAATACTTAGTGTTGGCAGGGATTGAAGAGGTTAGGTTGTCAGGGAAAGGCTACGGTGGCCGTCAACCAATTGCGTCTAATAGTTCTGAGTCTACCAGAAAATTAAATCGCCGTGTCGAATTTGTAGTGATCTCGAATTGATCTTAATAGCCTATTGCATAGCTGTCACTCCTTAAATAATCAGGGCCTCCTTCTAGGGTGCCATCAGGCCTTACTAGGATGGCATTTATTTTTCCAATTTCAGGCATGAATTTTAATTGGTGGCCCATTTGTTCTAGTGTTGTGATGGCCTCTTCGGAGATTGCATTTTCTTCGATAAGAATCACATCAGGAAGCCATTGACTATGCGCTCTTTTTGCATTAATGGCATCATGCAATGTCATCTCAAAATCAATGACATTGATGATGTTTTGGAAAACGGTAGTGATAATGGTAGATCCTCCTGGGGAACCGGTCACTAAAAAAAGTTTGCCATCCTTTTCAACAATGGTGGGTGTCATGCTACTTAACATTCTTTTTTCAGGCGCAATAGCATTGGCCTTGCCTCCTATGAGTCCAAACATATTTGGAGTTCCTGGTTTTACACTGAAATCATCCATTTCATTATTAAGAAAAAACCCACCATCTTTTACCATTACAGCAGAACCGAAATTGCCGTTGAGGGTGGTAGTGATGCCGATTGAATTACCTGCTTTATCAACAATGGAAAAGTGAGTAGTTTCAATACTTTCGATGACATTAACAGTGCCTTCCTTTATCTCAGTACTTAGAGTTGCTTTCTTTTCAAGAATTGAAGAAAATCGTTCTTTATTGTAATTAGGATCTAATAGTTGATCAACGGGCACAGGGTAGAAATCAGCATCCCCCAAAAACGTAGCACGATCGGCATATACTCGGCGCTCAAGCTCTGTTTTTATGTGAATCATTTGAGCACTATTATGTCCTAGTTTTTTGAAATCATATTTCTCAGCACCTTGCAGGAGCTGAAGCAGTGCAATTCCTCCACTGGAGGGTGGTGCCATCACATGAATGGTGAAGCCCTTGTATGTTCCTTTTAGGGCTGCTCTCCAGATAGGCTCGTAGGCTATTAAATCTTTTTGGGTAATTAAACCACCACCTGATTGCATTTCTGTGGCAATTAGGTCAGCCACAATTCCCTTGTAAAATCCATCACGACCCTTGTTTTCAATCAGTGATAATGTAGTGGCCAAGTCTTTTTGATAAATAGTATCCCCCTTATTCCAATCTTCTTCTTTAACTACCCATGGTTGATAGCTATTGACCTTAATGAAGTCTCGCTGTTTATTATTTAAACTTTTTGCAGTAAACTCCGTAAGTTGATGACCATTAGCCGCCAAATTCACAGCGGGACTGACAAGATCGGCCCATGGAAGTTGCCCGTATTTTTGATGTAATTCCCACATTCCAGCGACTGAACCGGGTACGCCAGAAGCTAGGTGTCCTATTTTACTAAGTTCTTTGATTACATTTCCGTCGGCATCTAAATACATGTCTTTTGTCGCACTTTGTGGTGCCTTCTCTCTGAAATCAAGCGTAGCTACAGTCCCGTCGTCAAGTCTGATGACGGCAAATCCGCCACCACCGATATTCCCTGCTTGAGGATATACCACACTTAATGAAAATTGAACGGCAATGGCAGCATCAATCGCATTGCCGCCTTTTTGAAGAATGCCTAGCCCCACCTCTGTGGCCAAAGGATGAGTCGTTGAAATCATAGCTTCATTGCCAATGGGTCCTGTTTCTGCAAGACTTGAAATGACATTAGGTGATTGGCAATGAACCAAAAAGATAACGAAAAGTAGGGGGAGTTTTATTATATTCATTTCATTAATATTAGAGAATGTAAGCTAAAATAATTTAATTAATTGGGCAGGTTTTGTTTTAAAAATTCAATCTCATTACCACTCATTATTTGGTTTATTTCATTATCTGAAAAGCCTTCTTGAATAAGGGCCTCTGTCAAAAAAATCATTTTTGAAGCATCAAAGCTCGTGGTAACTCCACCATCAAAATCTGAACCCAGCGCTACATGCGCTACACCAATTAAATTAGCAGTATATTTTATGGCTGCTGCTATGGCTGCAGGATGGATGGATCCTACGGCTTCTTCCCAGAATCCAATACCCACAAGACCTCCATTTTCACCAATGGCAATGAGTTGTTGGTCGGATAAGTTTCTAGGACTATCAAAAGTTCCTTTCACACCGGTATGAGAAACGATCACCGGTCTACTTGCTTGGGCCAATACATCAGTAATCAAGGCCGAAGACGCGTGTGCCAAATCAATGATAATTTGTTTTTTTTCCATTTCGCGAATAATTTTTTTGCCAAAATCGGTCAATCCATGCTGCTGCTGACCAGCAGAGGAGCCTCCCACTTCATTATCAAAAAAATGCACCAATCCCATGATGCGATAGCCGGCATCAAATAGTCCATTTAAATGATCGAAATCTCCTTCTAATGCATGCAGGCCTTCAATTGATAAGACCCCGCCAATTTTGAAACTATTTCCTTTTCGCTGAGAGATAAAATAGGCTAAATCTGATTGAGTTCTTATGATTTCTAAGCGTGTAGTGTTTGTTGAGACAGCATGAAGTATTTGACTCTGATATAGCGCCCTTTGATACAGACTGAACCAGCTACGAATGGGCCATCTATTTGCCGCTGCCAAAAGGGTAATATTATCGCTATCATCATTATTTGATTGATAATTTAAGTTTTTAGGAGATTTGATCACGGCGTCAAATACTTGAATGGCATAATTTCCAGCGATTAGTTTTGAAAGATCTACCATTCCATACTGATTTTCTTCCGCCATATCGCGATCCCAAAGTAGGTTGTCAGCATGGAGGTCTGCAACCATTAAATTTGAGTGTAATTTTTCAGCACGATCTGAGATTGGATAATCTTTTAAGTCAATCACATGATTCATTTTCCGGTCTGTGATTTTTCCCCCTAAATAGAAAAAAGAGATGATCGACAACATCAAAAATAAAACCAAATAGGTTAGCGTTTTGCTCATTTTAATTAGTTAATTGAAAGTCGCCAAAGACGATTTTGAAATGGACGTGAATATAAAGTGTTTTCAGACGATCTTGAGTAAATTGGTCATTACTAGCGGGAATGATTAATAGTTCATCTCGCAGACACGTCGCTCTATACGCTCTTCTGAAGCAGAAGAGATTTTTAAAGGTAACAATCACCTTGGCTAAGGTATCCAAAACCATAGGTCTCAGTCCATTTGTCGTTATTTCGCCCATTCATTAATCTTCAGTTGTCAATTGATTAGGAAAATAGATCTTCACAAGAGCCACCCATCCTATGACCACCCAAATGACATTTACAGTGGCTGACGGAAATGCTCCGTAAAAGAGCGTATTTGCAATTAAGAATAGCGCACCAGATATGTTTAACCATTGATAGATTTTTGAATTGGGACTCATTTTTTTCGCACTAATGAGTGCATAAGCAAGGACTACTTCAATAGATCCTAGCCAACCTAAAATATCGACCAATAATTTGTAACTCATACTTTGGATTAATTTTTTGTGAAAGATTTTGTCGATAGGATAAGCCAATTACTTTCCCATGCCGTATTTGTCGAGTAAATAGACTAATCCAGCCATAGAAGCGCTGCCCAATTCAAGTTCGCGTCTATCTACAGCTTCGAATACATCCTGGTTGGTATGGTGGTATCTAAAATAGCGCTGGCCATCGGGAAGCAACCCAATGAGTAAAGCACCCTGTTCGCTCAATGGTCCGATATCGGCGCCACCACCTTTTTTATCAAAATCATGTAATCCATAGGGCTCGAAAAAAGACTTCCAGCTCATGAGTGTTTTTATTTGTTGATCAGAACCGCTCGAGGTGAACCCTCTGGGTACAAATCCCCCACGATCTGATTCTATAGCCGCTATATGATTTTCATTATGTGATGTTGAATATTTCGCATAGCCTTTACCTCCTCTGCCACCATTTTCTTCATTCATCCACATTACCGCTCGTAGACTTCGTTTGGGTGTGATATCTAATGCCTTAAAAGTACGCAGCACGTCAATGCCTTGCATACATCCACTACCATCGTCATGCGCACCTTCTCCGACGTCCCAGGAATCCAAATGCCCACCAACGGCGATGAACTCATTGGGAAACTCAGAACCATTAAGCTGGCCAACCACATTAAATGAAGGAAGGTCTGGTAACATTTCTGCATAATTTTCCATATAGATTGATAAGTCCGCCTGATCCTTAAGCAGCCTACTGAGCAACGCTGCTTGTTTGGTACTGATAGCCATCGCTGGAATTTGTTTTATTTTAGGGTCATAACGAAGAGAGCCCGTATGGGGAACATCGTCTAGACTCTGTGTTATCGATCTAATAATAATGGCTTTGGCACCTAGTGCCGCCGCCACAGAAGCACCTGCGGATCGTTGTCTTACCGCTTGGCCATAAGCGGAGAATGTTTCTAGCAATGTAGGATCCATCGGGCCATTATAAAAAACAATTTTATCTTTGATTTTAGGGCCTAGCAATTCGGCTTCTTCTATACTTCCGACTTCAATAATTTCGCCTAGAACACCCTTGGCTCCAGTGCCTATCGAATTGCCCAATGCAAGTCCATTTAATTCAACGGTTCCTAGTTTTTTAGAATTGGTGATTTTAAGTATTTCCTTAGCTCCTCGTTTCCAATTGGGAACCATGATAGGTTGAAGAAAGACGGTATCAAAATCATACTTGAGCATAAGTTGTCGGGTATACTCCACAGCTGCAGACGCTCCGGTAGACCCACTCACTCTGTTACCCACTTCCTTACACAAAAATCTTAGGTTTTCATAAATGGGACTATGCGTCAAGACTTCATTATAAATGTTTTTAATCATTATCGAATCAGACTTATTTTGTCCAAAAAGGATTCCATGAGAGGCCAAGAGTACTATGAGTAGCGATTTTTTCATACTGTAACGTTACTAAAATGGGACCATTTGACAATATCATTTTGTTGAGTGGTCGAAAAAGTAGACCAGTAACCGACGGCTGACAAAATCTGATAAATCAAAAGAACATTTATTTACTTAAATAGATTAAAAATATATCAGTTTATAAGACTGTTTGTTTGTGGATTCGCTATTTCTGTTTGCCTTTGCTGATAGTTTTTGGTAATTTTTCGCATTGTTTAAATCTCATTTTGATTAACTCTTGATGAAAATGGCCAAATTACGTAAGATTTCATCTTACACAGGGATAGTAACAAAAAGAAAATTGTTTTAATAGATTTTAAAAGGTTCAAATGGAAAAACGAATTAGGTTAGGTTTAATGGGAGGTGGATTAAGTTCTTTTATAGGTATCGTTCATAGAATAGCGGCTTATATGGGGGAGAATTACACCCTAGTTGGTGGCGTATTTGATATAGACCACGCCAAGGGCAATGAGTTCGCCACGCAGTTAGGACTGGATTTGTCTAGATCTTATGATACAATTGATTATTTTATCCAGCAAGAAAACCAATTACCCGTAGATCAAAGAATTCAGGTGGTTTCAATCTTAACGCCCAATTTCCTACATTATGAGATGGCCAAAAAGTTGGTATCAGCGGGGTTTCATGTCATATGCGAAAAACCTATCACTGTTACAGTATCAGAAGCGCTTGATTTGCAGGTTTTAGTCCAAAAGTATCAAGTAGTCTTTGCACTAACCCATACCTATACAGGTTATCCTATGGTGCGTCAGATGAAGGAAATGATTGCCAATGGGGTCATTGGTAGGATTCAGAAGGTTGATGCGCAATATTATCAAGGATGGATCAATCCTTTCATACATGATGAGGAAAAACGAAAAGGTGTTTGGAGGTTGAATCCAAAAATGTCTGGTCAGAGTTGTTGCATGGGAGACATAGGGGTTCATGCTTTTAACCTAATTGAATACACCACGGGTCTTGAAGTTGATAAGGTTTTGGCAGACCTAGATACGATGTATCCGGACAATCCGCTAGATGTGGATGGATCAACCCTTTTGAGGATGAAAAATGGTTCCAAAGGCATAATCAGGGCCAGTCAAATAGCTACCGGTGAAGAAAATAATATAATAATTGCGGTTTATGGAGAAAAAGGAGCTTTAAAATGGGAACAAGAACATCCGATGTATCTTAAGCATCTTCAAGAAGATCAACCAGCACAGATTTATAAACCTGGAAATGGATACAACAGTGCTTTTGCTCAAGAGAGCACTAAAATAGCACCGGGACACCCCGAAGGGTTATTTGATGCAATGGGAAATATTTATAAAGGGGTTGCTCAGGCGATTAATGGAAAAGAAACAAGATCAGGTTCATTCCCGACAGTTAATGATGGGGTACGAGGTATGCAGTTTATTGAGGCCGTGTTATCATCGAGTAGTCAAGGTCAGAAATGGGTCCAAATTTGATAGATTAATTTTAGTTTATGTCACATAGGAAGCTAAGAATGGGGATGGTAGGCGGAGGCAATGGGGCTTTTATTGGTGCGATTCATCGAATGGCTGCACAATTAGATGGTCAAATAGAATTGGTTTGTGGCGCTTTTAGTTCAGATCCGGTACATTCTAAGGATTTTGGTAGACAAATTTATCTTGACGAAAAACGCGTTTACGCGACTTTTGAAGACATGATGCAAAAAGAGGCCGAATTGCCCGAGGAGGTGCGTATGGATTTCGTCTCTATCGTCACCCAAAATAACATGCATTACTTACCCGCAATGCTTGCGATTTCGTGGGGATTTCCAGTAATCATTGATAAACCTTTGTGCTTCACTATGACTGAAGCGCAAGCCTTAAGTGCGTCAGTCAAGAAGAGTGGATTACCCTTTGCGTTGACCTATACTTATGCTTTTTATCCTATGTTGATTCAAGCACGAGCCATGGTAAAGCGGGGCGAGATAGGTGCTATTAGGAAAGTAATGGTAGAATATCCTCAGGGATGGTTGTCAAGTAAAATAGAGGATACAGGTCAAAAACAAGCATCATGGAGGTCTAATCCTGAAAAAGCAGGGATTAGTAATTGTTTTGGAGATATAGGTACGCATTGTGCTCATTTGGCTGAGTATGTATCAGGATTGAAAATCACAGAAGTACTAGCTGAGTTAAATGCCTTCGTGCCTGGTAGAAAGTTGGATGATGATGCCAATGTACTATTCAGAATGGAAGAAAAGGCCAATGGGGTGATCTCAGCATCTCAAGTGGCTCATGGTGAGGAAAATAATTTAAAGTTGCGTATTTATGGAGCATCCGGCGGTTTGGAATGGAACAACACAGACTTGAATACCCTATTGGTGAAAAGTCATGGTCGACCGACTCAGATTTATAGAAGTGGTGGCGATAATGCTTATTTGCATGAAGAAACGCACCTAAACATGCGTACTCCCTCGGGGCATCCTGAGGGATATATTGAAGCATTTGCCAATATTTATAAAAACTTTGCCAGTGCAGTAAGGAGTTATAAGTTTGGTACGAAACATGATATTAGACTTGAATTTCCTGATATTGACGATGGATTTAAAGGAATGGCTATAGTAGATGCCGTTGTACATTCTTCCGCTAATGGAAATATTTGGACAAAAACCGAACAATAACTTTACTTTACATTAAAATATTAAAATATGAAGACTATTAAAGGACCTGCTATCTTTTTAGCACAGTTTTTGGATGATAGTAAACCCTACAATAATCTCAAAAATATTTGTGAGTGGACGGCTTCGTTGGGTTATAGAGGTGTTCAAATCCCTGCATGGGACAAGCGTGTAATTGATATTACTTTGGCCGGTCAAAGTAAAGATTATTGTGATGAAATAAAAGGCATAGTCCAGGAGGCAGGTTTAGAGATCACCGAATTGGCTACTCATTTACAAGGGCAATTAGTGGCCGTGCACCCTGCCTATAACACGATGTTTGATAATTTCGCTCCGGCCGAATATAAAGGGAACCCAAAGGCTCGTACGGAATGGGCGGTAAATCAAGTAAAGTCTGCAGCTTCCGCAAGTAGGCATTTGGGTATAAATGTGATGGCAAGTTTTTCGGGTGCTTTGGTTTGGCCTTTCATGTACCCTTGGCCACAAAGACCTTCTGGATTGGTTGAAGCAGGTTTTGCTGAATTAGCCAAAAGATGGATGCCTATTCTTGATCATTGTAAGGACCTAGGGATAGCTCTTTGTTATGAAGTGCATCCTGGTGAAGACTTGCATGATGGGATAACCTTTGAGCGTTTCCTGGAGGCGACAGGAAATCATCAGGCAGTCAATTTGCTCTATGACCCGAGTCATTTTGTGTTACAAAATCTAGACTATCTGCAATATATTGATCATTATCATTCATTTATTAAAATGTTTCACGTCAAGGACGCAGAGTTAAATCCTACTGGAAAATCAGGGGTTTATGGGGGGTATCAAGATTGGATTGATCGACCTGGAAGATTTCGTTCATTAGGAGATGGGCAAGTGGATTTTGCCGGAATCTTCAGTAAACTCAGTCAATATGGGTATGATGGATGGGCAGTGCTTGAATGGGAGTGCTGCATCAAATCACCCGTTCAAGGCGCTGAGGAAGGCGCTGATTTCATCGCAGATCACATCATCAACGTCACCGAAAAAGCCTTTGATGACTTTGCAGGAGGAGTAATTGACGAGGCCACGAACAAAAAAATACTGGGAATAGATAATTAATAAATCATGAAAAGAGTATTACCCTTTTTACTGGTCCTATGGATCGTAGCATGCACCGCTGAAAAAGAAGCAGAGCACCCTTTAGCTGTTTGGGTTTTTAGATCTGTTTTGGATCAAAAACCTCGTATGGTTACGGCAGCTATTGACTCATCTCTTTGGGTAGCCTATGACACTCAAACGGGGCTGCTGTACAAGGCATGGCAAGGAGGTGTCTTGTTGGATGGAGCTGTTTACACTATGGCCCATGGCCCACAACCAACCAGCCTAGGAAATCCCTATTTTGAATCAGAAGATCAAAGTTGGTTATTAATGAGTGAAGGAAATTCAGTAGCATTTGATTTCCAGTACAAAGGTCATGTTATTAAAGGGACTAATGTCATCTTTAATTACGAGATCACAAGTCCGGAAGGAGATAAAATTCAAATTTCAGAATCTCCTTCTTTTGTAAAAAATGAATCTCAAAATGGACTTAAACGAGATTTTGAAATACAAAATGCTTCATCGTATCAATTGGCATTGAAAACCAATCTGGGTATTTTGATGAACGAGCAAGATTACAAAACACTCGCCCCGTTTGAAATAATCACCTCATTGGAAGTAGGTGTTGCTGACTTGAAATTTCAAGTAGTCAAGGGAATTTTTACTTTAAATAATGGTCATACTGAATGGGAGGTCTATTATCATCCAGCTTTTGACCAATTAGCTTCTTCGGGCACTGAAAGTTCAGCGGACGATGCTTCAGTGAGTGGGTTGGCTATGATTGAAAAAAGTGATTGTTCAGCTTGCCACAATGAAAAACTAAAAACTGTTGGCCCCGCTTATCTAACCATAGCAAAGAAATACGGAGATGATCAGGCGACAGTAGAGATGCTTGCAGGAAAAATAATTAATGGGGGAGGAGGTGTATGGGGAGTAGAGATGATGACAGCGCATCCAGATTTAATACCCAACGATGCTGCCCAAATTGTGCGCTACATATTGCGTTTGGACGATAAAATCTTAACGCCGTTTGATAAATATGCTGTAGGAGAGAAATCCGTCCCTCTTAATTTATCCGAAAAATATGAGGGAGGTGCAGGTAAAGGCTTTATGGCCCATCTTTATTTGAATTCAGATCATTCAGAGCCGCTTGATGTGATAGAGAAGTCAGTACCGGCAAGACAAGGTCCTATTAGTAAAATACATACCCTGTCGGAAGCTGATTTGATTAATTTTCAAGAACACATTGTCGTCGAGTACAAAGGCTTTTTAAATATTGAGCAAGAAGGAAGTTATGATTTTCGACTGATTAGTGATGATGGCTCATTTTTGTTTTTAGATGATCAAATAGTGATTGATAATGGCGGGGATCATGGACGTCAAATTCGAGACGGTGAAATGTTTTTAAAGGCTGGCTTGCATCCCATAAAGGTGCTTTTTGGACAAGGAGGGGGAGGGGCCATGATTTCGCTTCAGTGGTTTGATAAGTTAGCGGAAAGCTTTGTTTTGTTAGATGATAAAGTCGTCTCATTTGAGTTAAGTGATGTAGGTGAAACGGCTAGCTATGTTCCGGCAGGCCAGTTAACGAAGGGAATACCAGGTGATGCACTTCCGTTGCAAGCGGTTCATCCGGCGTTTAAGTTGGCGCAAGCAAGACCGGATGATTTTATGCCTCGAGTAGGTGGTATTGATTTTCTTTCTGATGGACGCATGGTCGTATGTACTTGGGATTCCTTGGGCCCTGTTTATATCATAGAGAATTGGGAATCTGGAATTCCTGACAAAATGAATGTCAAAAGAATAGCTTTTGGCTTGGCAGAGCCTTTGGGCTTAAAAGTTGTAGACGATCAGATTTATGTTTTACAAAAACAAGAACTCACCAAGTTAATAGATCTAGATGGTGACGAGTTAATAGATGAATACCAAACAGTGAGTAATGATTGGAAGGTATCAGGTAACTTCCATGAATTTGCTTTTGGATTGGTTTATCAAGAAGGATTTTTTTATGCAACATTGGCGACAGCAATTACGCCAGGTGGAGCAAGTGCGAATCCGCAAATATCTGATAGAGGAAAAGTTATTCAAATTGATAAGGCTACAGGCAAAGTAGCATTTATCGCTTCAGGATTAAGAACTCCTAATGGCATTGGGGTTGGCAAGGATAATGAGATTTTTGTGGCAGATAATCAAGGAGATTGGTTGCCAGCTAGTAAAATTATACATATTAAAGAGGGTGCTTTTTATGGATCAAGATCGGTAGATTTTGAGGGGACCGCAGGCGTTCAAGAAACGCTGCCAGTAGTTTGGTTGCCTCAAGATGAGATTGGAAACTCACCGAGTACGCCTATTTCACTTGACCTAGGGCCATATAAAGGCCAAATGATCCATGGGGAAGTAACAAATGGAGGTATTAAGCGTGTATTTATTGAAAAGGTCAATGGCCATTATCAAGGCGCTCTTTTTAGGTTTGTACAAGGTTTAGAGGCAGGTGTTAACCGGATGACCTGGGCACCTAATGGTTCTTTAGTGATCGGAGGGGTAGGCTCTTCAGGTAATTGGGGACATACAGGTAAGTTTTGGTATGGATTGCAGAGTCTTACTTATAATGAGCAATCAGCATTCGAAATGCTTAGTGTCAGTGCGAAATCGAATGGCTTCGAGATTACCTTTACCGAACCCATCATGGAGGGTCAAAACATTAGTGCTGAAGATTTCATGATTCAGCAATGGCGCTATGAACCGACTAGTGAATATGGTGGACCTAAGTTGGATTTGGAAAACCTGCAAGTGAAGTCCTTTCATTTATCTACAGATAGAAAGACAGTATTCATGGAGCTTCCAGGAATTAAAGAAAACCGGGTGGTGTATTTCAGAATTATTAGGCCTTTTGCAAGTGCTTCAGGAAATGAACTTTGGACGACGGAATCTTGGTATACGCTTAATCAAATTCCTGAGAATTTACCAGGTCAGACGACTGACTATAAAGTAGCGCATAATACCTTAACGGATGAGGAACTTACAAATGGATGGAAACTTCTTTTTGACGGAAAATCAACGACAGGATTACGGAATTATAATAGTACCGAACTTGGTGAAAAGTGGAATATTCAGGATGAGTCCCTGCATTTAGTTGGTGTAAATGCCGGAGGTGAATGGAAATACAAAAGCGGTGGAGATGTGGTAGTCACAGATAAAGTCTATAAAGATTATGAATTTTATATAGAATGGAAAATAGCACCGAAGGGAAATAGCGGTGTGATCTATAATGTGATTGAAGACCCTAAATTTGGTGCACCTTGGCTTACAGGCCCAGAGATGCAAATTTTGGATAACGCAGGTCATCCAGATGGTCAATTCCCCAAGCATTTGGCAGGAGATCTTTATGATATGATTGCTTCCAAAGTAATTTCAGCAAATGGACCGAATCAATGGAATAGGGCTAGACTTATCGTTAAAGATGGTCATGTAGAACAATGGTTAAATGGATTCAAATCAGTATCATTTGATTTTTGGACAGAGGAATGGGATCAGCGAGTAAAAAACAGTAAATTTAAAGATATGCCGGCCTTTGGCACCGGACATGAAGGACATATTGTCTTACAGGATCATACAGATGAAGTATGGTTTAGGAATATTAAAATCAGATCCTTATGAACAAACGTACCTTCCTTAAAAATGCAGCATCGATATCCTTAGGGATTGGGATTATGCCTAATCTCCTTGCGACTGACAAGTCAATAACAAGAAAAATAGGATTACAGTTGTATACAGTGAGAGATTTAATGGCTGCTGATCCAAGAGGGACGCTAGCTCAAATAGCTCAAATAGGATATACTGAAATTGAAACTTCGGGTTATAGCCAAGGTAAATTATACGGAATGGATCCCGTTGAATTTAATAAGATTATTACGGATCTGGGTATGAGGATTATCAGTGGACATATCTCTATAGATCAGTTTGAAAATGATTGGGATCGGGTTTTGCATATGGCAAATACACTGGATCAGCAGTACATGGTTTTACCGTATTTACTGCCAGATCAACGTACAGGGCTTGATGTCTACCATAGGATGATTTCATTATTAAATAAGCGAGGAGAAGAGGCTAGGAAATCAGGTAAGGTAGTAGCTTATCATAATCACGATTTTGAATTTGATAAAATAGACAATATTACTCCCTTGGAACTGTTATTAAATGAAACGGATCCCGAGCTGGTTCAATTTGAGTTAGATCTTTATTGGGTGACCAGGTCAGGTAATGCTCCTTTGGATCTGTTTAAAAAATTCAGTAAAAGGTTTACTCTATGGCATGTTAAGGATATGAATGACCAGCGTGATTTTACTGAGGTGGGCAATGGAACTATCGATTTTAGTTTAATTTTTGACAATTTTAAATTATCTGGTATGAAGCATTTCTTCATTGAGCAAGACCAGTCGGTAAATCCAATCGAAAGTATCCGTACGTCATTTAAAAACGTTCAATCGTATATATAAGGGTTAAGTTAGAATCATTAAAGTGCTGATAATGACAGATATATTAAGTGTAATTAAATGATAGATGAATGAAGAAGCGTCGATTGATAAGTCTCCTTTTTGTTTTTTTATTTGCTGTATTTGCTTTTGTAAATATTAATGACATTGATCCGTTACTTTGGGTGAGTCTCTATGCATTTATTGGTCTGCTTCATTTGCTCATCTTCTTTGGTAAATACGACCAACGAATCATAATATTTGTGGGGATTGGATTGTGTGCCTATGCGTGCTTTTATGTGCCTACTGTATGGGATTGGATTATTGCCAATGATAAAATTGATTTGATTGGTAAGATGAAAGCAGATAAGCCTCATATCGAGGGTACTCGCGAGTTTGGTGGGTTATTGATTGCTACTTTTTCCTTAGGGTATCAATTAAGGCTTCATAAATCGTAAAAAACCCATTTAAAATTCATGTTCTTCACTATGTTTGCGGTCTTATCAAGAAAGGTAGAGGGATAGGCCATGTGAAATCTTGGCAACTCTGATGTAATTGGTGCTAAATCCTACTTCGCTGATTCGAAGAAAGATAAAGAGACTAGTTACTTCTTTCTTGACGATACCCTAACCAAGTAAAGATGACAATAGTTGATATTGTAAAAGAAAGAATTCTAGTGCTAGACGGTGCTATGGGCACCATGATTCAACGGCATGATTTGCAGGAAGCCGACTTCAGAAATGATCGATTAAAGGATCATCATATATCTTTAAAGGGCAATAATGATTTACTTTCGATTACGCGACCAGATATCATAAAAGAAATTCATGAAGCTTATTTTGAAGCTGGTGCAGATATTGTTGAAACCAATACTTTTTCTAGTACGAGTATTGCACAAGGGGATTATGGATTGCAAGATTGGATCTATGAGTTAAATTATCAATCTGCTCAGATAGCTAGAGAAGTGGCTGATCGTTTCACGGTACTTGATCCCGATAAACCTAGATTTGTAGCAGGCTCTATAGGTCCTACCAATACCACGGCCTCTTTATCACCTGATGTAAATGATCCAGGGTACCGTGCGGTTACTTTTGATCAATTGAGAATCGCCTTTAAGCAACAAATTGAAGCCTTGTTAGATGGTGGAGTAGATTTGTTGTTGCTTGAAACCATCATTGATACGCTTAATGCCAAAGCGGCTTTGTTTGCAGTAGAGGAGGTGAGATTTGAGCGAAAAATCAACACTCCTGTGATGGTTTCTGGGACGATTACAGATGCGTCTGGTCGTACCCTTTCTGGACAAACTACCGAAGCTTTTTTAATCTCTATATCTCATTGTGATCTTTTTAGTGTAGGATTGAATTGTGCTTTTGGAGCTGAAATGATGCGTCCTTACCTACAAGTATTGGCCGATAAAACTGATTTTCTAGTAAGTGCGCATCCCAATGCAGGACTGCCAAATGAATTTGGTCAATATGATGAAACACCTGAAGAAATGGTCTTACAGATAGAAGCCTATTTAAAAAATAATCTCGTAAACATCGTTGGAGGGTGTTGTGGCACTACTCCAGCACACATTAAGGCAATAGCTCAAATAGCTAAAAATTTTAAACCTAGACGAATAGTATATGCCCAGTAAATTATATGATGCCATAGATAAAAGCATCCTAAAAGCCATTCCTAATCCAAGTAAGGAAGCTTATGAAATCAAAATAAAAATTCCTGAATTTACCTTTTTGGGCGTTCAAGAACAGCCAGATTTCGCAAATATATATTTGACTTTTTATCCGAAAGGGAAAATCATTGAGCTAAAATCATTGAAGCTCTATGCATTTCATTTGCGAGATGTCGTAGTTTCTTATGAGCGATTGATCAATATTTTTTATGCACATGTCATGGAAGTTTATGATCCTGAGAGATTAAGAATTGTGATGAATTGCAATCCTAGAGGAGGAATTAGTTCACGGTTGACCATCGATTCAGATTGGGCAGCGCGCGGTGGAGAAGAACGATTTAAGGATTGGTTGTATGGAGGTACCGATGATAATTGGAATGTAGTGATGTGATTTTTATCCTTTTTTTAACCTATGAAACCTTTAATGCTTTCCGGCCTTGAGCCGCTTATTATCACTTCTGAAACTAATTTTGTTAATATTGGTGAACGAACCAATGTGACGGGTTCGATTAGATTTGCAGGTCTAATCAAAGATGAAAAATACGATGAGGCATTAGAGGTAGCTTTAGATCAAGTAAGAGGAGGTGCCCAGATTTTGGATGTAAACATGGACGATGGTATGCTTGACGGAAAAGCTGCCATGATTAAGTTTTTACATTTAATAGGTTCGGAGCCAGAAATAGCTCGAATTCCGATCATGGTCGATTCTTCCAAATGGGAGATTATTGAAGCTGGGCTCAAATGTATTCAAGGTAAGGGAGTTGTTAATTCTATTTCACTCAAAGAAGGGCCCGAGTCCTTTTTAAATCAAGCGCGAAAAATAAAACAGTATGGTGCGGCAACTGTGGTCATGGCTTTTGATGAATTTGGTCAAGCAGACACTTACGAACGACGAATACTCATCTGTGAGCGTGCCTATTGGTTACTAGTAAATGAGGTTAAATTTCCGCCACAAGATATTATTTTTGACCCCAATATATTTCCCGTTGCTACGGGAATCCCCGAGCACAATAATTATGCTCTAGATTTTTTTCAAGCGACGAAATGGATCAAAGAGAACTTACCTGGTGCTAAGGTGAGCGGTGGTGTTAGTAATGTTTCTTTTTCCTTTAGAGGTAACAATATTGTGAGAGAAGCGATGCATTCTTCTTTCCTTTTCCATGCAATTCAGCATGGAATGGATATGGGTATCGTGAATGCAGGACTTATTGAAGTCTACGACTTAATTCCAAAGGATTTATTGAAGTATGTGGAGGATGTACTGCTCAATAGGCGGGAAGATGCGACCGAAAGGTTGGTCGAATTTGCGGGAACCGTCACAGGTGCAGGTAAGGAAAAAATAGTCGACAACGAGTGGCGCAAAGGGACCGTTGAAGAGCGATTGGCCCATGCACTTATCAAAGGGGTAGTAGATTTTGTTGAGGTCGATACGGAGGAGGCAAGACTTAAGTATGACAAACCTCTCCATGTAATTGAACAGCCCTTAATGGCTGGGATGAACACAGTTGGAGATCTTTTTGGTAGCGGTAAAATGTTTTTACCTCAGGTTGTCAAAAGTGCGCGGGTGATGAAAAAAGCGGTAGCCTATTTATTGCCTTATTTAGAAGCTGAGAAATCCGAAAAAAACAGCAGTAAAGGAAAGATCTTAATGGCCACTGTTAAAGGTGATGTTCATGATATAGGAAAGAATATCGTAGGTGTTGTCTTGGGATGCAATAATTATGACATTATTGATCTTGGCGTGATGGTTCCTGCCCATAAAATCATTGAAGAGGCCATTGCACAAAAAGTTGATATTATAGGATTGAGCGGACTCATTACACCCTCTCTTGATGAAATGGTGACGGTTGCGGAAGAAATGGAACGCAAAGCAATGAAGATTCCTTTGCTCATAGGAGGCGCGACTACTTCGAGAATCCATACTTCTGTAAAAATTGCGCCAAAATATAGTGGTCCTACGATTCATGTGTTAGATGCTTCCAAATCAGTTGCTGTGGCCTCGAAGTTGTTAGGGGAAGATACTGATAATTTCAGTGCTGCTATCAGGGCTGAGTATGAGGATTTAGCTAGTTCACACCATAGTAAACAGGAAGAAAAAACGTTGGTTTCATTAAGGGCCGCACGTGCAAATGCATTTAAAATTGACTGGACGACTTACCAGCCGCCTGTGCCTTCCTTTTTAGGAACCAAGTATTTTGAAAACTATCCACTGGCCGAAATCAGGGAATACATAGATTGGACCCCATTTTTTTCAACTTGGATGCTAAAGGGTAAATATCCCCAAATATTTGATAATCACATCATAGGTAAGGAAGCCAAAAGTCTATTCAATGATGCAAACGAACTTTTGGATCAGATTATTGCCGATAATTCTTTACAAGCAAATGCAGTGATCGGTTTTTATAAAGCAAATGCGGTCTTAGATGATATTGAGATCGATCATGAAGAGATTAAGAGGATTCATTTTTTAAGGCAACAAGGTAAAAAAGGTTCAGGGATTCCAAATATTTCCTTGGCTGATTTTATTGCGCCTAAATCAACCGGTCTTTCAGATTATATTGGAGGCTTTGCTACGACGGCAGGTGTGGGTATTGAGACCTTGCTGGCAGGATTTGAAGCTGATCACGATGATTATAATTGCATTATGATTAAATCGATTGCAGATCGACTAGCAGAGGCATTTGCCGAATTAATGCACTTAAAAGTCAGAAAGGAATATTGGGGTTATGAAACGACAGAATCATTAACTAATGCTGATTTGATTAAAGAAAAATATCTAGGTATAAGACCTGCGCCTGGTTATCCAGCTTGTCCTGATCACACAGAAAAAAATGCTTTATTTAGGTTACTAGATGCCGAGAAGAACACCGGGATTTATTTAACTGAGTCATTTGCCATGTATCCAGCATCTTCGGTCAGTGGCTTTTATTTTTCACACCCACAGTCTAAGTATTTTGGATTAGGAAAAATAGGTGAGGACCAATTGGATGATTATGTAAATAGGAAGAATATGAGCAAGGAAGAAGCTGAACGTTGGTTGGCACCTGTATTGGGTTATAAATAGTCTATGGGTGGGCATTCATTGCCATAAACCAAATGAGCTCCTTTTTTAATACTTGTATGTGTGCTGGCAATTCAGAGTACACTATGGGGTTAAAAGAGATTTTAAGCCAAGCTATTTTTAAATTCCAAGGGACTTTTATGGGTAACTTTCATGAAAGATTTGTAAAAAGGGGAATATGAGGAAAAACCAACAAGTGATACTAGGGAATCCATCTTATTCATTTTTAGGTAGCCAGATATAATCATCTCTTGGATATCATAAAATCCGGACTCTCTGTAGAAACTCAGAAAAATTTAATGGAGAATGATATTTAAACACAAAATATAGATGACTTTGAGGAATATTTAGTTTTGCTGACAATTCTGTCAGGCTGATGTTTTTATTTCTGAAAATATTATTTTCAATTCCTTTTTGACTTGTTTTAAGATAGAATTCCAGGTTTGAGTTAATGATTGCTTTTCTCTACCTTAGAGCGCTGTAACGGTTATTTTATGAATCATACAAACGATCCTTTAGAATCCCAACCCAACAACCCCTTACACCGCGTTAAATTATCAGATATATTGGAATATCTGGTGGAGAAGCACGGATGGGAGAAAATGGCTTACGAGATCAATATTAATTGCTTTAAGAGCAATCCGACCATTAAATCAAGCCTTACTTTCTTGAGAAAAACGCCTTGGGCTCGAGACAAGTTAGAGCGTTTTTATTTACACTCTATTTCTAAGGATAATTAATATATTTAGTTCAGTTGGCATGGAAAATGATTCTATTGTTCATTGGGATCGTATTTACAAAACCAAAACCCCTAAAGAGGTAAGTTGGACAGAAACGGTGCCTCATATATCTTTAAATTTATTTCTTAATTCATATTTCTTACCAGGCCGCAATTGAATTATATCTTTGAATTCAAGGGCAATCAGCACATTGGCCATTTGATTCATTTCAATCTTAGCTTTTATTGACAATTCATCGATACTCATGTAGTCTGCAGTCAAAAGCAAATCATAGATGATTTTCTTAGGAGTTGTAAGCTTTTTTCTTAGGGTCTTATATTGAGTATTTTTATGTTTTTGTGAAGTCCAATTTAGATTATAAGCAAGCGTCTCTGCTCCAGTATATATCAATGCTTTTTGAGATTGAATGAGTTGATTACAGCCTTCTGAGAAAGGTTCATTCAGTTTTCCAGGAACGGCAAATACCGATTTGTCATATGAATAGGCAATGTTGGCGGTAATGAGTGCACCTCCTTTTTTTGCAGCTTCAATGACCATAGTGGCATCTGATAGACCTGCGATAATTCTATTGCGCATCGGGAATAAATAGGCTTCTGGACGTGTTCCAGGAAGTTGCTCTGAGAGGATCGCGCCATTTCTGCAAATTTTATCTGCTATCTTTTGATGCACTTTGGGATATAGTTGATCTATTCCACCAGCGATAACGGCATAATTGGTGAGATTTAATTTCAATGCCTGTTTATGAGCTGCCACATCAATTCCATAAGCCAAGCCACTGACAATTGTTGCATTAAAGTCACTACAGGTGGTTACAATTTCTCTCGTACAATTGATGCCATAAGGAGTCGCACTTCTCGTGCCCACAATTGCGAGAGATCGCTCAGGATTAAGGTTTGATTGACCCCTCATATAAATAGTACAGGACTGTCTTTCAACTCCTTTAATCGATAAGGATAGTTGATGTGAAAATAAGGAATAGGGGTGATGTCATGGATTTTACATTTGGCCAAAATAGCATCAGCCTCTTCAAACGGTCTTTTTTCTAGCAGTGCATTAATGGTCTTCAATCCCATGTCGGGAATTGTCAGTAATTCATCTTTACTTGCGGAAAATAATTTTTCTACCGAACCAAAATAGTGAATTAATGTCCGGGCATTTGAGTTTCCAATACCCGGTACTAAGAGAAGCGCACACAGAAGATAAGATTCATCCTTCATTTAGAAGGCAACTCATTTTTTAGTTTAAAAAGAAATTCCCGAACACTTTGCAGAGATTTAATAAGATCTAATTTACTCTTGACATCATCTGATCCATTATGAATAAAATCACGAGCTCCTTGTAATGTAAACCCTTTTTCCTTGACAAGATGGTATATAAGTTTGATATTTTTAATATCCTCTTGAGTAAATTGTCGGTTGCCTTTTCTGTTTTTTTTTGGTTTAATCAGATCAAATTCACTCTCCCAAAACCTTATCAACGAAGTGGCTACCTTTAAGCTATCGGCAACTTCACCTATGCTGAAATATTTTTTTTCTATTTCTTTTTCTTTGTAAGGCACTTAACTGAATTTATTTTTCAATTTAAATAATTTATTCTTATTACGCTATTGAAATATTTCTTTATATCAAATTTTATTATTTCATTCAATAACAATTAAAAATTAGCTAGTGGACTTGCCTACGATTTCCGGAGAGTCAGTTAAGCTACTTTGC
>TARA_B110000503_G_scaffold143757_1_pt1 | contig 41686 bp, 36 predicted proteins | sample TARA_B110000503 | Tara Oceans TARA_B110000503 (sample SAMEA4397472) | marine metagenome | biome: Polar Biome; feature: [SRF] surface water layer (ENVO:00010504); material: water (ENVO:00002006), including particulate matter (ENVO:01000060) such as... | depth 5 m | reverse complement strand
CTTCATCTGATTGTTAAACAACATCTGTAACCGCTGGGGTTCAGATAGTCGAAGGGCTGTTGCCCTAGCGAGGATGCGCATTATACGTATCGCGCCCCCCCCTGCAAGTGCTTTCGATTAAATATTTCAATATTATTTCAAGAGGCGAAATAACTGCTCAAAACTTAATCAATATGACCTTATTTACAAGCACAGACAGGGCATTATCCCCTCTTTTGCCTGCGCCGCTTAACCACCTGCACGACCGGCCCAGATAATGCATAGACAAGGAATGCGACTAACAAGATGCTCGGCGGGTCGAGAGTTATCAGGCCAAACACAAGCACCACCGCAATCATCACAACAAATGGCACGCGGCCGCGAAAGTCTATGCCCTTGAAACTATAGTAGGGAAAATTGGCAATCATCAAAAAACCGGCTGTCGCGGTCAGCACGCCTATTACGACAGACAACTCGTGTGGCAGTGCTGCCCCAACCAAACCCAGGTCGTGACACACCCAGACCGTGCTGGCCAGGATCGCTGCCGCAGCGGGGCTTGCCAGCCCCGTGAAGTAGTTCTTATCTGCGGTATCAATCTGGGTATTAAAACGCGCCAGGCGCAAGGCCGCACAAGCAACGTAAATGAACGCTGTGCTCCACCCAAACTTACCCAGCCCCTCCAGCGCCCAGCTGAAAACGACCAGAGCGGGCGCGACACCAAAGGAGACCATGTCCGCCAGACTATCGTATTCAGCACCAAATTTACTGGAGGTGTTAGTGAGACGTGCAATACGGCCATCCAGCCCATCCAATATCATAGCGAAGAAGATGGCGACAGCGGCATTCTCAAAATCCCCGCGCATGGCGGCGATAATGGCGTAGAAGCCAGCAAATAATGCGGCCGTGGTGAACAGGTTCGGCAGCAGGTAGATTCCCTGATGGCGGACAGTTCGACCATTCTCCGAGACTTCTTCTTCGTGCTCGTCGACTAATAAATCCAGACGCGGTGAGGCAGCGCTGGCAATGGACTCATGATCCGCTTCCATGGAACCCGATTCTTGTCCGGGCCTATCGTCTTGTGCAGCCATACTGTTTCCCACTGTGTTGGTTCGCTGCGTATAGTATCAAACACCTTAACTGTAGGTCTGCTCCGCGACATCCCAAAAGGATTTCACCAACGGAATGGCTAATCGCTGCCCCAGACTGCACAAACCCACAGTGAGGGGAGGTAGCCCCACCGGCACGGTTATCTGGCTGACACGGGCGGCCATGCCACTTGCTTCAATGACCAACTGCGGCGCGATGCCAACGCCCAAACCCAAGCTGACCATTGCGACGATGGCCTCATGGCCTGCCACCTGAGCGTATATCCTCGGCCGAATACCCTGCTCATGAAACCAGGCGTCCAACATTTCCTTGGTAATCCCGCGTTCCGGCACAATGAACGGAATACCATTCCAGTCTATATCACCACTCTTCGTCGCCGCTGCCAAAACCATGTCGCGCACGGCACAGTCTGCCGCGGGCACACAAAATTGCAGCGGGGATTCCAGCAACGGCAGGAACTCCATGCGACGTGGTATCTGGCTGGGGCACCCGCTCACCGCGACATCGTCCTGGCCTCCCAGAATTCTGCCAATGCCGTCAGCCTGATCACCGGTATGCATCTTGATCTCCACGGCGGGATGACTCGCGCGGAATGCCTCCAGAATTGGCGCTAACACACTGTAGGTCGCGGTCACCGAGCAATATAGACTGACCTCACCCGCCAACTGTTCTTCATTGCCCAATCGACGGCGCAATTGTTGCCACTCGGCGACAGAATGACGCGCGTACTCTCGAAACTCACGACCTGCGCCCGTCAGACGGACACTGCGATTGTCACGCTCCAGTAATGGCTGGCCCAGTTCTTCCTCTAGCCGTCGTATCGTTCTGCTGACCGCAGACACACTCATGTACAGCAGTTCACTGCTACGACTAAAATTGAGCGTATCGGCAACACTCAGAAATACCGACAGAGCCCTGATCTCCATACAAACCACCTCTATTGCGTTATTCGCAATACAGTATTACCAATATAGCGTTTTACGCAAGAAGACAAATACCGTATTGTTCTCCCCACTTCTCATCAGCCACCCGAGGATCTTCGTCATGAGACACAATTACTTCAACACATTGTCATTGCGCCTGCAGCTCAACCAACTGGGTAAATGCCGTTTCATGGATCGCTCTGAATTCTCCGATGGCGTCGATATGATTCGCGGGAAGAAGCTGGTGATTGTAGGCTGCGGCTCACAGGGCCTGAACCAGGGGTTGAACCTGCGCGACAGCGGACTGGATGTCTCCTATGCGCTGCGCGAGGCCGCCATCTCAGAAAGGCGTCAATCGTGGAAAAACGCCACTGAAAATGGTTTTACCGTGGGCACCTACGAGGAACTGATTCCGGAGGCCGATATGGTCTTGAACCTGACCCCGGACAAACAACACACGAGCGTGGTGATCGCCATCATGCCGCTGATGAAGAAAGACGCATGTCTGTCCTACTCTCACGGGTTTAACATCGTGGAAGAAGGCATGAAGATACGCGATGACATCACCGTCATTATGGTCGCGCCTAAATGCCCCGGCACGGAAGTACGCGAAGAGTACAAGCGCGGTTTCGGCGTACCCACGTTGATCGCCGTACACACCGAGAACGATCCCAATGGCAACGGCCTCGAGCTAGCCAAAGCGTATGCAGCTGGCACTGGCGGCCACCGGGCCGGCGTGTTGCAGTCTTCGTTTATAGCAGAAGTGAAGTCCGACCTGATGGGCGAGCAAACTATTCTCTGCGGTATGCTCCAAACCGGCGCGATATTGTGCTTCGAGAAGATGGTGGAAAAAGGTATCGACGCCAGCTACGCATCCAAACTGGTTCAGTATGGCTGGGAGACTGTCACTGAAGGCCTGAAACACGGCGGTATCACCAACATGATGGATCGCCTGTCGAATCCTGCCAAGGTTCGCGCTTTTCATCTGGCGGAAGAACTCAAAAGTATTATGCGCCCGTTGTATGAAAAGCATCAGGACGACATCATGACCGGTGAATTCTCCAGCACAATGATGACTGACTGGGCGAACGGCGACGCCAATCTGCTGAAGTGGCGCGCCGCCACCGCAGAGACGGCGTTTGAAAAATCCAGCAACACCAATGCAGAGATTTCCGAGCAGGAGTTCTACGACCACGGCATTCTGTTGGTTGCCATGGTGAAGGCCGGCGTAGAACTGGCGTTTGAGGTTATGGTATCGGCCGGAATTATCGCGGAGTCGGCATACTACGAGTCACTGCACGAAACACCGCTGATCGCCAACACGATTGCTCGCAAAAAACTGTATGAAATGAATGTGGTGATTTCCGACACGGCAGAATACGGTTGCTACCTGTTCGATCACGCCTGTCGTCCACTGCTGGCAGATTTCATGAGTAAAATCGATACCGACGTGATCGGCAAAGGCATTGGGGGTGACAACGGCGTCGACAATATCGAGTTGATTACGGTCAATGACTCGATTCGCAACCATCCTGTGGAAATTGTCGGCAAGAAACTACGCGGCTACATGACGGCGATGAAGCGTATCGCCTAAAGTACTGATTCTTAAAACTAAAAAAGGGGGCCAGTGGCCCCTTTTTTATTACCTGCGTTACAGGCTTAGCACCTTCTCCCCACGTGAGATCCCGGCAACACCAGAGCGCACTACCTCAAGAATCTCTGCACCGGCCATTGCCGCCACGAAAGAATCGAGCTTGTCACTCGTACCCGTCAACTGAATGGTATAAACGGTGGGACCCACATCCACGATCTGCCCGCGAAAAATATCGGTCGTGCGTTTCACTTCTTCACGAACAGCACCAATGGCCCGCACCTTGATCAACATCATATCGCGTTCAATATGCGCGCCCTCGGTCAGATCGGCCAGCTTCACCACATCTATCAGCTTATTGAGCTGCTTGGTGAGTTGTTCGATACGCAGGTCACTGCCCACCGTTGTCAGCGTAAGCCGCGACAGCGTTGGATCGTCGGTGGGAGCTACGTTCAGTGTCTCGATGTTGTAACCGCGCTGCGCGAACAAACCGACTACACGCGACAGTGCACCGGGCTCATTCTCCATCAACATAGATATAATGCGTCGCATGTCACGTCCTCTCGTTCTTACTGAGCCACATATCCTTCATCGACCCATTGGGCGCAATATGCATCGGATAGACGTGCTCCATCGGATCGATAAAGATATCCAGGAATACCAATCTGTCTTTCATAGCAAACGCAGCTTCCATAGCGCCGTCCAGATCCGCCAGTTTTTTCACTTGAATACCAACATGACCATAGGCCTCCACCAACTTGACGAAGTCGGGAAGTGAATCCTCGTAGGTACTCATGGCGTAACGCCCTTCGTACTGCATATCCTGCCACTGCGTCACCATGCCGAGACAATTGTTACGCAAATTGATAATTTTTATCGCAGAGCTGTACTGAGTGCAAGTTGACAGCTCCTGAATATTCATTTGGATACTCCCCTCACCCGTTACACAGGCGACATCCTTATCGGGAAAGGCCAGCTTGATACCCATAGCAGCGGGCAGACCAAAACCCATGGTGCCCAGACCACCAGAGTTTATCCATCGACGCGGCTTATCAAAGCGGTAATACTGCGCGGCAAACATCTGATGCTGGCCCACATCAGAGGTGACGTAGGCATCTCCCTTTGTCACGCGATACAGGCTCTCGATTACCTGCTGCGGCATAATCATGTCACTCTCGCCGTAGCGCCGCCCGGTGAACAACCCGTGCGCGCAGCGCCACTCCTCGATCTGCTGCCACCACCGTTCTAACGCGGATTTATCCGGTATGCTATTGTCCTTTTCAGTCAATAAATCAATCTGCGCCAGTAATTCCGTCAACACCGACTGCACTGGGCCCACGATAGGGATATCCGCCATAACGATTTTGGAAATGGAGGCTGGATCGACGTCGATGTGAATCACCTTGGCTCCGGGACAGAACTTATCTACTGTGTTGGTCACGCGATCATCAAAGCGCGCACCAACGGCCAGAATGCAATCACTGTGGTGCATGGCCATATTAGCCTCGTAAAAACCGTGCATGCCGAGCATACCCAGAAACTGGGGGTCGCTGCCCGGAAACCCGCCGAGCCCCATCAGGGTATTAGTGACTGGAAAATTTAATTTGTGCGCTAACTGCGTCAGCAAATCGCTGGCATCGCCGAGTATCACTCCGCCACCGGCATAGATAACGGGACGTTTGGCGGCGAGCAACAACTTCGCGGCCTTCTTAATCTGGCCGGTGTGACCGCGCTGCGCCGGAGCATAGGAGCGCATCTTGACGTTTTTCGGATAGCGATACTCAAACGTCGCATCAGGCCGGGTAAGATCCTTGGGAATATCAATTACCACGGGACCGGGACGACCGCTGGCGGCGATATGGAAGGCCTTTTTGATAATCATCGGCAGATCTTCCGTGCGTTTCACCATAAAACTATGCTTTACGATGGGCCGCGAAATCCCGATCATATCCGTTTCCTGAAATGCATCCTCGCCAATCAGGTGGCTCTGCACCTGGCCAGACAGCACCACCATAGGAATCGAATCCATATACGCCGTGGCAATCCCTGTGACCGCATTGGTGGCACCCGGACCGGAGGTCACCAGCACGACACCCGGCTTGCCGGTTGCCCTGGCATAACCGTCTGCCGCATGTGTGGCTGCCTGCTCGTGGCGCACCAGTATGTGAGGTACTTTACAGTTCTTGAACAACGCATCGTAAATATGTAAAACCGCGCCACCGGGGTAGCCAAAAATATATTCGACACCTTCATCTTCGAGAGCGCGGGCAATCATTTCACCGCCAGATAACAAATCCACAGTTTTTCTCCACTACAAAACGGCCGGCGCGTAACCCTCACCGGAACATTGCAAAATCATGTGTGGATGTCGCTGAAGCAATACCTGAACAGGTATATGCAAAGCTACACCATCCCCAATCAAGCTCAATACACTGTCCGAAGTCGCCCCAACAAGGATAACGATCACGAACTTGCCTGTGTATCGGTCGCCCTGCGGGGTAGCGCAGTGTCTGGCCCTCAATCTGGCCGATACGGCACAAATTGAATACGGGACTTACCTACAGCTGCATCAAATAATGGAATCGATGCAGTGAGCCAGAGGCCGAGGGTACTCGACGTTAGCTGTTGCCATATGCAAGACCCGAGTATTGTTACGTCTGCAGGTAGCGAATGTCAACCTCGAGAGGGCACTCACAGTGCACAATGGGGCATTAGTCCCATTGCCTCTGGCGAAGATGTGGGGTATTTTCTCGACAGCTTTATTTGACTGGGAGACACTATTTTGAAGCGCGTATTCACCATTGCTGCTTTGACTCTGGCAATAGCATTCACCCTGCTTTCTGCGACCTTTACTCAGGCCGGACAGGTTGTCTACCGCTGGAATGATGATCGCGGCAACCCGGTTAACAGTGATCGTCCACCACCAAAAGGCGTTGATTACGAGGTAATCTCCACAAATTCCAGCATGGTGCGACCGGTGGATGCCGACGAGGGCGCTGTGCCACTGAAAGTTAAGCCCAGCCCTGACAACGAGTTTGAGCCAGTTAATACCAGCGCGCCCATGATTGTCAAAAATCCGGAATACTGCCAGCGCGCAAAAGAAAACCTGGAGACACTCGACTTAAAAGTCAGGATTCAAATGCGCGACGAGCAGGGTGAAGTGTACTTTCTCAACGATGAACAAAGAGATGTCCAGCGACAGAAAGCACTGGAAACGATCAAGGTCAATTGTGACTAAAGGCGGGCGGGTATATCAGCTAACGCTAAACACCGTATCCCCTCCTTCAACATCGACAACTATCACGTCACCAGGCTGGAAGTCGCCGGCTAATAGCCGCTGTGCCAGCGGATTTTCTAACTCCCGCTGAATGGCACGTTTCAATGGTCTTGCGCCGTACACTGGATCGAAGCCCGCGGTTATCAGGCGTTCCATAAAGGCGTCACTGATTTGCAATGCCAGCTCTCGTTCAGCTAAACGGTCCTGTAAATCACGCAGCTGGATCACCGCAATCCCACGAATCTGCTCCTCGCGCAGCGGATGGAACACCACCGACTCGTCCACGCGGTTGATAAACTCGGGCCGAAAGTGCGTACCAACCACTTCCATCACGGCCGATTTCATCATCTCATAGTCGTCATTCGCCGCCATTTCCTGGATCAGGTGGGAACCAAGATTGGAGGTCATCACAATGACTGTGTTACGAAAATCGACTGTGCGGCCCTGGCCGTCGGTGAGTCGGCCGTCTTCCAATACCTGCAACAGGATGTTGAATACGTCAGGGTGGGCTTTTTCAACTTCATCCAACAGCAGCAGGGAATAGGGTCGGCGCCGCACGGCTTCCGTCAGGTAACCGCCCTCCTCATACCCAACATAGCCAGGAGGCGCACCGATGAGGCGGGCCACTGAGTGCTTCTCCATAAACTCGGACATATCCAGCCGCACCATAGCGTCGTCGCTATCGAACATGAAGTCAGCCAGGGCTTTGCACAGCTCGGTTTTGCCCACACCTGTCGGACCCAGGAAAAGAAACGAACCATTGGGCCGTTTGGGATCAGACAAACCGGCGCGCGAACGACGCACCGCGTTTGACACCGCGGTAATCGCCTCATCCTGGCCAACCACTCTCGCGCGCAGGGCATCCTCCATGCGCAAAAGCTTATCGCGATCGCCCTCCATCATTTTCGAGACAGGAATGCCGGTCCAGCGTGAGACGACTTCGGCGATCTCCTCCTCGGTGACTTTGTTGCGCAGCAACACGGTATCGTGTGTCTCTGATTCCTGCTCCACCGCCAACTGTTTTTCCAATTCCGGGATGCGCCCGTACTGGAGTTCCGACATACGCGTGAGATCACCGGCCCGGCGAGCCGTCTCAAGATCCAGTTTCACGTGCTCCAGATCACTTTTGATCTGCGCAGCACCCTGTACCAACGCTTTTTCTGCTTTCCAGATTTCCTCCAGGTCAGAGAACTCACGCTCAACCTTTTCAATTTCCTCATTCAGCCTTTCCACCTGCTTTTTCGCGGCGGGATCACTGTCTTTTTTTACGGCTTCCCGTTCAATTTTCAGCTGGATCAGACGCCGTTCCAGCTTGTCCATGACCTCCGGTTTTGAGTCTATTTCCATACGAATGCGACTGGCAGCCTCATCGATCAGATCGATGGCCTTGTCGGGCAACTGACGATCGGTGATATAGCGCTGGGACAAACGCGCAGCAGCGATGATCGCGCTGTCGGTGATGTCCACCCCGTGGTGTACTTCGTAGCGTTCCTTGAGGCCGCGCAAAATTGCGATGGTGTCTTCCTCGTTGGGCTCTTCTACCAAGACTTTCTGGAATCGTCGCTCCAGCGCTGCATCCTTTTCCACGTACTGGCGATACTCATTCAAGGTGGTGGCACCTACACAGTGCAGCTCACCGCGTGCCAGCGCTGGCTTGAGCATATTGCCCGCATCCATGGAGCCCTCAGCCTTGCCAGCACCAACCATAGTATGGAGTTCATCGATAAATAGGATGATGCGGCCCTCCTGCTTGGAGAGCTCATTGAGCACGGCTTTGAGGCGCTCTTCAAAGTCGCCGCGAAATTTGGCACCGGCCAACAGTGCGCCAAGATCCAGCGACAGCACGCGTTTGTTGCGCATGCTTTCCGGGACTTCACCATTTATGACACGCTGAGCAAGGCCTTCTATAATCGCCGTCTTGCCCACACCGGGCTCGCCAATCAGCACCGGGTTATTCTTGGTTCGACGCTGCAGTACCTGAATGGTGCGGCGGATTTCATCATCGCGACCGATGACTGGGTCCAGCTTGCCTTGTTCCGCCAGCTTGGTCAGGTCGATCGTGTATTTATCCAGCGCCTGGCGTGATTCCTCGGCCCCTGGATCGCCCACAGCCTCACCCCCACGCATCGTATCGATTGCCGCTTTAAGATCCAACGGCTGCACGCCGCTGGCCTTCATTGTCTCGCCAGCGGATGTTTTGCTTTCCAGCATCGCCAGTAATACCAGCTCACTGGAAATGTAGGTATCACCGCCCTGCTGGGCCAGTTTGTCCGTCACGTTCAGAATGCGGCCCAAATCGTTCGACATGTGCACATCGCCACCGGTTCCTGATACCGTCGGCAGCGCCTCCACCATAGCTTTGGTGCGCTCTACCAGGCCAGCAACATCCGCTCCCGCCTTCTGCAACAGGGGCCGGCAGGCACCGCCGCTCTGCTCAAGCAACACGCTCAACAGGTGCACCGGCTCAATGAAATTATGATCTTTCCCCAGCGCCAGGGACTGGGCATCCGCCAGCGCGGTTTGCAATTGGTTAGTCAGTTTATCCATTCTCATTCAACCTTCTCCTCGCTGATGACCTCCCACGGAGGGATATCGTGCTCTCCACAGCGTTAAATGGGGTCAAATTACCCTATTTCAAGTGTGGATATACTGAGCACAATAGAAATTTAATGCAACAGGATAAGGCTGACCATGCGACCGGTCTGTCCATCCCGCCGATAGGAAAAAAAACGCTGGCTATCGCTGTATGTACACAGACCACCGCCGAACACCCTGGTCATCCCCAATCTGCGAAGGCGCGCGCGGGCCAGTGCGTATAGATCGGCGAAGTAGTGGCCGGGACGATTCGCCACAGGCACAAAGCAGGCCGCGATCAGTAAGGCCTCAGACGGACGGGCAGCAGCCAGAAATCCGTCGCGCACCTCTTCTCCCACCTCAAATACGGTGGGGCCAATCGCCGGACCCAGCCATGCCAATATGCGCTGCGGGCGCGTATTCATCGCCGCCACTGTAGTTTCCAATACCCCCATCAACAGACCGCGCCAACCTGCGTGCGCGGCAGCGACTACGTCGCCATCGACAGAGCAGAACAACACAGGCAAGCAATCTGCCGTCATTACCGCGCAGACCACACCTGGCGTGCGACTCCACTGTGCATCTGCAAGCGGCAGCAGCCCGGCCTGTCCCGCTTCAACCACAGAGGTGCCGTGCACCTGCGATAACCAGGAAACCGAGACAGCGCCCGGCAGTGCATCGGCCAGTAACTTCCGATTGGCCGCCAACACTTCTTTGTCATCGCCCACATGACAGCCGAGGTTGAAACTCTCAAATGGTTGCTCGCTATAACCTCCCATGCGAGTGGTCGACAGGGCCCGCACATTCCGAGGCGCGGGCCATTCGGGCTCAATAAAGCGCGGTGTCAAGGGCGAGCGGCGGATCTTCCGCCTTCAAAACTGCAATCAGGTGCTGGAGATCATCGGGCAAGGGGCATTCAAATTGAACCGCTTCCTCCGTCGCCGGATGAATAAATCCTAACGAGCGGGCGTGCAGCGCCTGCCGTGAAAAGTTACGCAGCATGTGTATCAGCTGATCTGACGCGCCCTTGGGTATACGGGGCCGCCCACCATACAAGGGGTCTCCGATGAGTGGATAGCGCCGATGAGCCATATGTACCCGAATCTGGTGCGTTCGACCAGTTTCCAGATTAACGGTGATGCGGGTGTGGTGACCAAAACGCTGCGCCAGCCGGTAATGCGTTATCGCTGGCTTGCCACCGACAGCGGTGACCGCCATCTTCTTACGCATGCGGGCATGTCGCCCCATGGCCGCATCGACGGTGCCGCCACCCGTCATCGCGCCGATAACCAGTGCGCAATATTCCCGTTTTACAGTCCGCCCCTGTAGCTGGTCAACCAGATGGTTATGCGCCGGCAGGGTTCGGGCGACAACCAGTAAACCCGATGTATCCATATCCAGCCGATGCACAATGCCAGCACGCGGCAATAGCGCCAGATCAGGCGCATGGGCCAGCAGGGCATTCACCAGCGTACCCTCAGCGTGGCCTGCCGCCGGATGCACCACCAGCCCTGCGGGTTTATTGACCACCAGAATAGTCTCGTCCTCGTAAACGACATTCAGGGCAATATCCTGGCCCTGCCACGCCACTTCCGCTTCCAACAGCGCATCAACCCGAACATTGGCCCCTTCTGACACTTTATCCCGCGGGCGGCAATGCCTCCCGTCCACCGACACAGCCCCCGCTTTAATCCACGCCTGCAACCGTGATCTGGAATATTGTGGGAAAAGTTGAGCTGCGACCTGGTCCAATCTGCTGCCGTGCAGCTCCTGCGGCACACTCGCCTGCAGTTTCACCCTATCAATCATGAGAATTCCTGTTTATGCGCCAGCCCGCCTGTGGTTAAATACTGCAGCATTAATACCCGCGCTATGTGGGATTTTAGCACGCTGGCGCGAGCCATTAGGTGGAAGCATGAAATACATAGTAATTATTCTATTCAGTCTGACCCTCTACGGATGCTCCAGCAATGACGAATTGCCAGACATTGCCGCCGATGCGGGTGAGCAGCAAATCTATGAGGATGCCCAGAGATACCTGCGTGGCGACAACTACAGTTTAGCTGTGAAGAGCCTGGAGTTGCTGGAATCCCGCTACCCGTTTGGTAAGTATGCGGAGCAAGCTCAACTAGAACTGATCTATGCACATTATAACGCTTACGAGCACGAAGCAGCCGTAGAGGCAGCAGATCGCTTTATTCGCCTACACCCCCAGCACCCCAGCGTAGATTATGCCTATTACATGAAGGGCCTGGCTGCCTACTCTGCCAATGAAGACATCTTCGCCCGTTTCATGCCCACCGACCCCACCCAGCGGGACACTTCCCAGGCCAAGGAAGCTTTTAGCGAATTTGCGCAGCTGGTTTCGCGTTTCCCGAACAGCCCGTACTCGGCAGACGCAGAGGCCCGTATGATATCCTTGCGCAACTTACTGGCCCGCCACGAAATTATGGTCGCCAATTACTACCTTCGGCGTGGTGCCTACCTCGCCGCGGTCAACCGGGGACGGTTTGTCGTAGAAAACTTCCAGCGCACCCCTTCGGTGGCCGATGGGCTGGCTATCATGGCGCAAGGGTATATTTTTCTCGGTATGAATGATCTGGCACAGGAATCCATCACGGTATTGGCTGCCAACTACCCCAATTATCCCGCCATCAACAAAAGCGGTCAGTTCGTGAGCGATTACACCCTGAATGGGGAACAGAGATCCTGGGTTAACAAAGTATCTTTTGGACTGTTCGATCCTCCCGCACCACCCCAGTTCGACCATCGCCCAGAGGTGTGACCTCCGGCCAAAACGGGAATACCGCTAGTCCCCAAGACGCCAGCCAGATGTAATGGGGTAGCGCCTGTCTCGGCCGAAACCGCGCCGCGTTATGCGCACACCTATGGGTGCCTGACGGCGCTTATATTCATTGATATCCACCAGTCGTAGCACTTTGTGTACCTGCTCACGATCCATGCCGGTGGCAATGATAGCCTCGGCGCTGTAATCCTGCTCAACGTAGAGCGCCAGGATGCGATCCAGAACGTCATAGGGAGGAAGACTGTCCTCATCCTTTTGGTCAGGCGCCAGTTCCGCCGAGGGGGGGCGATCAATCACCCGCTGGGGAATACACGGCCCCCGGGCATTGCGATAGCGACACAATTCGAAGACCAGCGTTTTGGGGACATCCTTGAGCACATCAAGGCCGCCCGCCATATCGCCGTAGAGCGTGGAATAACCTACGGCCATCTCACTTTTGTTCCCGGTGGTTAACACCAGATAGCCCTTTTTGTTAGAGATGGACATTAGTAGCACACCGCGACAGCGCGCCTGCAGATTCTCTTCGGTCGTATCCGGCCTGGTTCCCGCAAACTCATCTCGCAGGCTGGCCATAAACGCCTCGTAAATGGGCTCGATCGAAATCACCTTGTACGTCACGCTCTGCAAGGTGGCCTGCTCTGCCGCATCCTCGACACTCATCTTCGAGGTATAGCGGAACGGCATCATCACCACTTCTACCCGCTCTGGTCCCAGTGCATCAACCGCCACGGCGAGTGTCAGCGCTGAATCAACGCCGCCGGACAAGCCCAGCACCACGCCGCGGAAATGGTTCTTATTGACGTAATCGCGCACCCCCAACACCAGCGCCTGCCAGGTGGCGTGCAACTCGTGTACCGGCGGAGAGGGTACAGGCCCGATAATACTCACTGGCTGCGCCGCAAAATCCAACTGCAGCCAATACGCAGCCTCTTCAAAGCCGGGCGCGGCAGCGGCTACGGTGCCGTCGGCGGTCACCGCAAATGAACCGCCGTCAAACACCAGCTCATCCTGCCCCCCCACCTGGTTGACGTACACGATGGGAATGCCCACCTCTCGGGCGCGGGCAGACACCGTGTCCCACCTCTCCTGCCGCTTGCCCTGATGATAGGGAGAGGAATTGATATTGAGCAACAACTGCGCACCGGCCTCGGCGGCCAGGATGGTTGGTGCACTCTCCCAGATATCCTCACAGATACTCAGCCCTATAGCGACCCCGTTTATGGTGACGACACACGGTTCATCACCCGGAGTGAAATAGCGTTTTTCATCAAATACCTGGTAGTTGGGTAAACAGTGCTTGCAGTATTGGGCCACGATTTTTCCCTGATGCAGTACGCCAGCCACATTGTAGAGCGCGCCGTTCACTCGCAGCGGGTAGCCGATCACCAGATAGGCTGATCCCTGCATGGCGGCACAGATGGTAGCCAGTGACTGCTCCACCCTGCTGCCGATACTGGGCCGTAGCAGCAAGTCCTCCGGCGGATAGCCACTGAGAGTAAGCTCAGGGCAAACCACTACCGGTGAGTCATGCTCGGCTTCGGCCAGCGCAATGGCCTCAATGACTTTTTGGGTATTGCCTTCAAAATCACCCACAAGGGTATTCATCTGCACCATCAGGATATTCAGGATACTCATGAAACGTTCGGTCGCTTTCGTTTTTCGGATGGTCATTGTCCGGAAAAGTGCGGCCTATAGCCAGTCCTTGAAAGTAACAATACCTGTTACAATATTGTCCCAACCCATTCGTTATAAAAGCCATAAGGCCAGCGCACGGTGAATCGCACAGCCATTCTCGCAAAACCCGAGCCGCACTCAACGAGCCATCAGAACCTCGCACTGTTTCGCGTCTATGTGGGCTACCGCTCGCTGCTGTCAGTTGTACTGTTGATCATGCTGGTAAGCCCCAACACCCGACAACTGGTGGGAACCCTAAATCCCGCGCTTTACACATCTATCGCTTTGGCCTACCTGGCCACTAGCATCCCGCTGGTGGGATCACTCTCCACGCGTCTGAATCAAAGCCAGAAACTCATGTTACTGGTGTTTCTGGTGGACATCGTGGCTATCACGTTGCTGTCGGACAGCAGCGGCGGAATGATCAGCGGGTTGCCCGTATTGCTGGTAATTACAGTGGCTGCCAGCGCAGTGTTGATCGCCAACCGAACACTTGCTACGCTCATTGCTGCCATCGGTGTGATGGCCATTTTGCTAGACACCGTGTGGCTGATACTGCACGACGTGCTCGATAGCAGCTCGCTGTTTCCCGCCGGGATTCTTGGCCTGCTAATTTTTGGCGTCTCACTGATGGTGCAACCTATTGCGCACCGTCTGGGCCGAGCCGAGGAACTGGCCCGCAATCGGGCCAGCGATCTGTACAGCTTACAGCGGCTCAACGAACAGATTGTGCAACATATGCAAACTGGCATCTTGCTGGTGAGCAATGACGGCGTGGTGCGAATTATGAACAAGGCGGCTATCGGTCTGCTCGCACCCGGGAGACCAGTCACCGTGGAGCAGGGTCGGCAGTTGGCGGACTACTGCCAGGAACTGGCCTACCAGTTCGAACACTGGAAGAACTCCGGGGTACACAGGGCCAAGCCGTTCACAGTCGCAGATGGCGCACTGCCAGTGATCGCCAACTTCAAAGAGCTACAGCCCAATGCAAACCAAGAGACGCTGGTTTTCGTAGAGGACTACACGCCCGTTACGCAGTATGCCCAGTCGTTGAAGCTCAATTCACTGGGCCGACTGACGGCCAGTATCGCGCACGAGATTCGAAACCCACTGGGCGCAATCAGTCACGCTGCCCAGTTGCTACAGGAGTCGCAGGATCTGTCAACCTCCGACGGCCGCATGGCAGATATCATTCAGAACCATTGTGAACGCGTAAACCAGATAGTGGAAAGCGTCATGCAAATTTCTCGCCGTGAGCCTCCCAAACCGCAGTACCTTCTGTTGGCTCCATGGTTAACAGAGTTTGTAGGCGAATACCTCAACGCGTTAAATCGCGCAGCGGAAGTGACCATTGATTGCGGCTACAAAGAATTACTAGTGGAGTTTGACCCAGAGAATCTGCAGCGGGTCTTTGCCAATCTCCTCGATAACGCACTGCGTCACAGCAAACTGGCCACCGGGCAAGAGACTGCACGTATCGAGGTTGACCTCGATTTCGCTCTCCATCAATGTCAGGTCGACATCATTGATGCTGGCAGCGGTATAAGAGCCATGGATCAGACCAAATTGTTTGAGCCTTTCTACACAACAATGGCAGAGGGTAGCGGCATGGGTTTATACCTTTGCAAGGAACTCTGTGAAATCAACAATGCGGACCTGTACTATCGACCGACCCGGAAAGGTGAAAGCTGCTTCCGCATCTCCTTGAACCAACGAGCGCTCTAAAAAATGAACCAAAGTGTTTTGATCGTGGATGACGAGCCGGATATCCGCGAGTTATTGGATATCACGCTGAGTCGTATGGGGCTTGTTACCCATAGTGCCGCTACGTTGAAGGAAGCAAGGGAGATGGTCGAGCGGGTCAAGCCAGATTTATGCCTGACTGACATGCGTCTGCCCGATGGCAATGGCATCAGCCTGGTAGAACATATCCAACAGGAATTCCCCCACATACCCGTCGCGATGATCACCGCACACGGGAGCGTGGAAACCGCCATATTGGCACTCAAGGCCGGGGCCTTCGACTTTATCAGCAAGCCTATTGCGCTGGATAACTTACGTAGACTGGTCAGCTCCGCCTTGCAGCTAGAGGGCGATCCCAGCCGCACACAGCTGGCCGTAGATCAGGAACTCATAGGCTCAGCACCAACAATCCAAACCCTGCGTCAACAGATATCCAAATTGGCACGCAGCCAGGCACCGGTGCATATTCACGGCGAATCTGGCAGCGGCAAAGAGGTGGTTGCCCGCCTGATTCACAATAACGGTGCCCGTGCCAACGGCCCCTTTGTGGCAGTCAACTGTGGCGCGATCCCGCCGGAATTAATGGAAAGTGAGTTGTTCGGGCACATGAAAGGAAGTTTTACCGGCGCCAGCCAGGACAAGGTCGGCCTGTTCCAGGCCGCATCTGGTGGCACACTGTTTCTGGATGAAGTCGCAGACCTGCCGTTGAGCATGCAGGTCAAGTTGTTGCGCGCCATTCAGGAAAAAACCGTACGCCCGGTAGGCGCCAGCGAAGAGCAGAAAACTGATATCCGACTACTGAGCGCCACGCACAAAAATCTAGAAATGGAGGTTGAGGCCGGATTATTCCGACAAGATCTCTACTACCGAATTAACGTTATAGGTGTTCTGGTGCCTAGTTTACGCGAGCGGCTTGAGGATCTACCCGCGCTGACCACTACCATTTTAAAACGCATTTGCGCGGCAGACAGCAAAGCCGCCTATCTGGACAAATCGGCACTCATAGCACTGAGCAACTATAATTTCCCAGGCAACGTTCGCGAATTGGAAAATATGCTGGAACGGGCACTGGCGCTTTCCGACGGTGAAAAAATTACGGGCGAAGATCTGCAATTTTCCAGCGCCAGGACGAATAAAAAGCCCCCCACTGACACAAGAGCCGTTGAGCGCCATGGCCGCATTGCCCACGAGGCGTTTGGCGATCTGGAGGGATATCTGGAAGAGCTTGAGCGGGAAATTGTCAGCGCGGCTCTGGAAGAAAGTCGCTGGAATAAAACCGCTGCTGCGAAGTTACTGGGGATCAGTTTCAGAAGCCTTCGCTATCGGCAAAAAAAGCTTGGTCTCGACGACTGACAAGCATCACCAACACGACCGACCCTGACCCTCTCCGGTGGCCCGTTTCTGTCCAGTTGAGTCCAGACTCAGAGTGCCGCAGTCTCGATCAGCTGCCTGACCAAGCTGAGGTGTGGCAAAGAGTGTGTAAGCGTTCACACGTGTGGTGAGCTCGATAAGATATATCCTGTTTTTCGCCACGTCATCCACAATGCTCCCCTGCGCGTCTATCGCGTAGGGATGCGTGGGGTAGGCCAGTTCTGTCAGCATTTCGGCGTACCGCTTGTGATCCACAAAGTACTGCTCCTGTCGCATCATTGTCTTTAGTAGCGCAGCGCCTCCCAAACTTCGCCGCGTCGCCATAAGCTGCAGCTGGTAAGTGGGCAAAATCAGGGTGAGTAGAATCGCCACCATACTGACGACAATGAGCAGTTCTGTGAGAGAAAAACCCTTTAGCCGCACATCTGTCATATCGCGCCTCCGCACCATCTACAGGGGATCAATGCCCGACTCGCGCCAATATGTTCGGTACACCTTTGCCGCCTGACTGGGCACTAACTGCGTGGTATCACGCACCCCATCACGATCCAGGTCATACAGGTCAACCCCTCCTCCCGGCAGAAAAATTACGTCGGCAACAGGTGTCGCCGCCGTGGGGATACCATCGCCAAGCTCATAGTACCGCTGGTGGTTCGCAATGGCTGTGGCGTCACTAAGCCGCAACACATACAGCCTGCCGTGACCCTGCCGCCGGGCACAAGACGCCACATCACCGGGGATAAAGGTGGAAGTAAACACGCGACCGCCATCCGTCAGGGGTGTAGACAAGCCTTTTTCGCCCGGCTGCCCAAAGCGGACTCTCCAGCCTCTCACTGCGCTGCGAGCGGAACAGTCGATGATATCCTCGCCTATGACAACCTTTTCTGTCCCCTCAACACAGCTCGTTTGATCAAACAGATCTCCTATCTGGTATCTACCAAGCGGATTACTGACATCATTCTCGGCCTGTACGACGGCGCTGCCGGTGGCTACTTCACGATCCTTAATGTAGAACAACGCATTTTCAACCAATGTCTCATTCGGATCCGCACGATTACCGCTCTGTATCAGTACCCCATCAAAATACCCGCTCGCATCGAAGGACTGTACAAGATCCGGCGCATGGAAAAATCGCCGATCCGCGTTCGCTGAGCCGCCCGGCTCTGCTGCATCAAACCCCAGGTCGGCCAATTTACTGATAAACCAGCGATCCTTGCGGTGATCAGTGTGGCCGTCCTGATTCGGCGGCAAATCGACCCGCCAGACCGCACCGCCGCTATCTCCGACGTAGAGCCGGTGAATAATATCCTCGGGCGTCACTAATACCGACACCTTGGAGGGAATACTATCCACCAGACCCGCATGCTGATATCCCACATTCGTACTCACACCGGTATCTCCCCTTACCGCTTTCCACACCAACTCACCGGTACGTGCGTTAACGATGTAGATCGCATTGCCGACTACATCATCATCGGCAGCCAGATCCTTACCACGCCTTGCGGTGTAATCCTTATTCCAGCCGCCGTCATAGCCACCACCAAAAACCAGCACATCCACTGGCCTGCCACTGTAATTGACCCTACCGACCACTGGCGTTGAAAACGTCATCCCCAGCTCGTCAAAGGAACCGCCTACCGTTCGGCTAATTTTCCACGCCAGACGGGGGACAGCATCCGGATTACTGACATCGAGGGCAAAATAGCTGGAACCGCCACGCCGCAGACCGAAATACGCGTAGGCTTCATCACCCGCTGCTGAATCCAGTGTGCCATCAGCATTGTGGTCAACACGCAATACGACAGGCGCGCCATCCACACCGTAAGGCCTGGGTAAACCTTCGCCCATGTTCTCGTACCGCCACCCAACAGTGGCCAGTGATTCTTGTGGGAAAAACCCAAACACCTCACGACCTGACTCGCGTCCAGCGGTATCTGTGCTCTGCACACTGTGAAACACGCCGTCACCACTTCCAAACAACAGGCGAACATTGGGATTTTCCTCGCGATAGCCGGGTGTGGCGCCATAGTTGAGCGCGAACGGTCGTGAGTGCAGCACATCGCCCATGATCCAGCCGCGCGCAGAGGCACTGCCTCTGTGCACATCCTGCCCTCGCGCCCATCTGATCAGATTGAGCAGCTGTTCGTCGGACAATGTCTGGTCGGGATCGAGTAATGGACTCAGCGCCTCGACACCCTGCGCACTTGCATCAAACGGCAGTAGTTCCCGCCCAGACGTCGGCGCGTAAAAAAGCTGTCTGGGAGTGTCATCATCGATTGGCGCATCAGCGTTGGTGTCGCCAATAAAATGCTGCACAAACTCACCTGGCGCACTACTGTAATTTACGAATCCATCGATTTTTTGTCCGGCACCTCCGCGGGCAACAATCGGGCCGTCGGCTTCATCGGGAATAGCCTCACCATTACCGTGCGATAAGGTCGTGACGTCCGTCCAGAACGTCAGAGCATCAATACGCAGCCGACCTTTATTCTCCCCAGACACTTCATAAGCAGACAAACCTCGCGCATCAATCACTTGATCAAATGTGCTTGCATCATCTTCATCGTCGTCTGCGGAATACTCCAGCTTCAGTTTCTTGATATTTCCCGGCCAGATTGTGCTCGATTGCGGCAAGAACATCGGAACAAACAGTGAGTCCAGTACCTGCCCCCGACTAAAAACATCATTGGAAAATGCCACGTCCAGAGAGTGCCCCGCAACAGTCACGCCCGCCATCAGTGCCGCGGTCAAACGCGCCTGTAGTTCCTTCGGCTTATTTACAAAAAGCACGGGCTCACCGCCGCCCGCGACGGCGTACTCGAGAGCATCACCCGGACGATCACGACTGGTTACCACCCAGGTTTTCTGCAATGGCACGATGGCATTCGCCTGCGGCAGCAGATCCGTGGTGCTCTGGTGCAGATAGGCCAACAACTGCGTGAAGAATCGCTGACCCAAATCTGGTAGTTGTGCTGCTATCTCGGCATCGAGATCACCATCTCGGTTGGGCCTGCCCAGTGTGAACAGAATGGAGTACAGCTTCGGACACGCCAACTGCCCGGTGATAGGCGCGAGATATCTCCCATTGTCGATAATACTCTCATCAAAATTCGGCCGTGGGTCTGAGCTGCCAAAATTGCCGCTGCTATTTTGTCCCAGCGCCACATCAGCACCACTCAGGTAACGCAACCACTCAAAATACGTCTCCCGGGGCTGCAGTTCGTGGCTTATTTGCGCCGCAAGAATTGGAGTTCCCTTCAACGTTGAAATAAAGGCATCCCTGTGCGCCCCTAGTTGCCGATACCCCTGAAGAATCGTGCCACCACCCACCTCAAAATCCGGGTTATCGGATGGATTGTCCTGATGATTGGATATCAGCAATGAGAGGTGGAGGGGGTCAAACAGTGAATTCTCCAGCACAGCAGACATTACAGCCTTGAATACACCGGGCGCAGTAACCGATTCACCCTCCGGATATATGTCGCCAAGATGACGATAGGCCGCTTCTGTCATGAAGGGTGGCCCACAATCGACGCCGAAGGTGCACAATGGCGCATCCACATCACTGTCTCCCAGATCCATTACCACTTGAACGAAAACGCTCTGGGTGTCCGCACCGTATAGATAGGCTTCGATATCATCTGCCGTAGTCAGGCTTATCCATAGGAGCGTAAAAAGTGCTGGCAAACAGGTTAAACGTCTCATGACCACTCCCCTTGGGTGCTAACGGAATGCAGGTACCCGCACTGCAATCCCCTGCACGATATGGGCACTGCCCAATCGCATCTCGCTACCATTGAGCTGCACATCGATCTCAAAAAGCGCGGCATCAAAACTGTTGCTGCTGGATACCACCTCCTCCCTCTCCCTGATCGGAAACCCTTTCCATAGCAAAGGGTCCTGGCGGGTGATCCGGTAGTCGAGCGCGAATCCCTCCAGCCCCAGCGCCAAGCGAGGAACCTGCAGTTGATGCCGATCACAATCCGGTATTTCCTCCCCTTGTGGACAGTTCGTTTCACCGACACCGCCCTGCAGCGAGAAATTATCTGGGTCAAGAGAAAGCTCGCCAGCAATACCTTGTACTGTATGCAGTGCTTCCTCCAGAAATTGATCATTCCCCGCCATGTGCAATTGCATTATGGATGACTGCATCACCGAGGCAGCTATTATTGACAGCAGTAGCATAAACACCAGGGCAAGCACTATTACCGCACCTCGGTTCGACATCAATTGTGACTCTTGAGTAGATGCGTTCAACTGTGCCATCGGTCAACCTGTTGGAACGATGTGGTTACGAAGTATCACGGTCGAGCTGAGCACCTTGCGCAGGTAAGCATCGTATGTGACTGGTAGTACCTTCTGGCCGAGATGATAAGTCTTGCCATCGCGATAGCCGGGTAAAGGACCAAGGCTTCGCAATAACAAAAATATTCTCGCTGTTACTGCGTGTTTCACCTGAGTTTGCGTAGGGGTTGCGGTGTACTGATTGGGTACCCCGTCATTATCGCTATCAATACCGAACTCGATCTGCAGATTTTCAACACCCTCCACCAGGCAACGCGAGGTCATTGCATCGCCAGCAAGCATTTCCATACATAAGCTGGGAATATGATCGTCGGCTTCATTGGAATAGTTACGAATAAAAATGATGCGAGAGATTGCCTCCCAGTAGCTGAGTGATGGCAGTGCCTTCGACGCATCACGCAGATCCATCGGACGCAGCTTTTCCCACTCAGGCTCGGCGCCCGAGGTTAAGCGCAGATACCAACCCTCAATCGTAGAGGACGTGAGCGTCCTAGCAGGTACGCCCCGTAGCAAACTGGCATCGGCGGCAGTCCGCTTTATGGCTATCAGGTCGGTATTCAACGCGACAGCAGTGTGGTCAAGACAAGTCAACGCTGTGAAATGCAGTGAGACCGGTGGTGACTGACCGTTGTAATCGTTCACCAGATCCAGTGGATGGCTCCCATCCAACACCCAATCCCAGTCGCTGCAATCGACGCCAACAGACGCTGCTGAGAATTTCGCCGACGCGGGAATACCTCCATAGAAGCCGGCCATGACCAACTCTCGCGACAGCAGGCGCATCGCATATCGGCCGTTTTCCTGCATACGCGCCATCTGCTCTTCATATTGGTAGTTGCGCTTGGCCACTAGATACGCGCTCACCATAGCGGCGCTGAGAAGTAGCCCCAGTAACAGTGAAATTAGCAGCTCCACCAGCGTCAGTCCTCCGGTGAATACACTACCGTTTAACCGCTTACCCCGATGCACGCTCATTGCGCCGCAATAAAAGTAGACACTGTTACCTGGTGACGTTGCGACGCATCGCCCAGTGTGTCCTCCGGCCCACTCTCAATATCGACATCGCCCTTACAATCGGTGGTTACTGCGGAACCGACCATCATTACGCCACGCCAACTGATTGTTACATCCACCTCACCGCCATCGCTGGCAATACAGGCACGTGGCGTAAGCAGCCCACCTACAGAACCTACTGAATCCTGTTCTGATTCGCCAACGAGCAGCGATTCCCACTGCCAGAGATCAAAAGCCGCCAATTCCTGTGCCGTGCATACCGTAATATCGCAATCAGTATCGGGCCGGGGTAGACGATTACCCGCATCCCCAGCACCGGTAACTTGATAGGCTGCAATCTGACCAGGATTTGCACGCATACGCTCCAGCACATCCCGTGTCAGAGCAGTAGCAACTGAACGCTGGCTAGCCTCGAAGTTAGCCTTCTTACCTACCAGCTGAGCAGATAAGAGGCCCATCATACCCATAGAGAAAATCATCAGTGCTACAAGAAATTCAAGCATGCCAACACCCGCGTGCGCCCTAAAAAACAGCACATTCAGTAAGCCTGCGGCCGCGTTCGGTGACGCCTCATCCGCAGACCCACCTGTCAACCGGTTGGACATAGACCCCACCCCTCTACCACCCGTGCCCGGCCCACTATATTCATAACGATACTCAGTGATTGCACTCCGGAATATCGCTCTGGGCAGAACATAAACGTACGTGTGCTGTGTGAAGAACCATCGGGAAGGTAGTTAATCAACTTGAATGCATCCTGAGACCCGCTGCGATTGGTTAGTTGAAGCCTCTCAGGCAAACCCTCGAAAATCCGAAGGACTTCATCGGTGCCCGCGTCCACCACTTTGTCCTTATCGGTATTGGCGAACACTATCCACCCCCCTGCATAGATACCCGAGCATTCGGGGATGCCGGTTGTCGCCATCGCGGAAGGGCAAATACTGACTGGCAGGTTTCTCATCACTGCTTCACTGCGTGCTAAATTGATCGCATCCAGAAATCGGCTGGACTCGGCACGCAGCCGGCTACCGGCCAACTGGCTTTGCATCAGGGGGGTTCCCACTGACAAGAGCGTAGCAAGCACAACCAGTACAATCATCATTTCTATCAGGGTGAAGCCCCTATCCGGGCCGCGCAGCGACTTCCTGTTCACAGCTTTTCTCCTTGCTGGAACAAGCTTAGGAAATTAGAGACACTGCGCCAAGTGATTGGCTGGATATGCTGGAAGGGAGGTGCGCCGATACCCTGCAGCGGGCAGCGGCGTGGCGCGCAGCGCGTCTAGAGATTCTTGACGGCGATACGCAATTCGCGCGGCAGTGAGAACGTAACATTCTCAGGCCGGCCGGCGACTTCAATAGAAGCGCTGGCACCCAATGCGTACAGACCATTCAGCACCTCCTGCACCAGCACCTCAGGCGCAGAGGCGCCAGCGGTCACGCCAATACGCGACTTCCCTAACAGCCAGTCAGGGTTGATATCCTCGGCGCCGTCCAGTAAGTAGGCTTCAGCGCCCATCCGCTCGGCCAGCTCTCGCAAGCGGTTGGAGTTGGAACTATTGGGTGAACCCACCACCAACATCAAGTCACAATTGGTGGCCAGTTTTTTCACTGCATCCTGGCGATTCTGTGTGGCATAACAAATATCATTTTTGCGTGGCCCCTCGATATTGGGATAACGTGCACGCAGAGTATCTATGACCTTTGCCGTATCATCCATCGACAGAGTTGTCTGCGTTACATAGGATAAGTTTTCCGGATCCTTTACCACCAGTGTAGAGGCCTGTTCCTCGTTCTCCACCAGATAGATATCACCGCCAGCTCTGCGATCATACTGGCCCATCGTGCCCTCTACCTCGGGATGCCCGCGGTGGCCAATCAGGACACACTCCCGACCTTGCATACTGTAACCGGCCACTTCCACATGCACTTTTGTCACCAGCGGGCAGGTGGCATCAAACACCTTTAACAAGCGCTTGTCCGCCTCTCGGCGCACAGCCTGTGATACACCGTGGGCACTGAAAATCACAATGCAGTTATCGGGAACATCGTGCAAATCATCGATAAAAATGGCACCACGCGAATGTAAATCTTCCACCACAAACTTGTTGTGCACCACTTCATGACGCACGTAAATGGGGGCACCAAACACTTCCAGCGCCCGATTGACGATATCTATTGCGCGATCGACTCCGGCGCAAAAACCGCGGGGATTAGCCAGTCGAATTTCCATTCCCAAACATTTCTCCTGCTGTGCGATGCAATACGCACAGAAAACGGGTTCTCTGATACTAGTGTAGTTCTGCGGGCTCCACTCGGTGAATCAGGACATCAAACAGAATTTTACGTCCTGACAGTGGATGATTGAAATCTACTGTCACCTCATCATCATCAAACGCGATAATCATGCCTGGCACTTCGCTACCGCTGGCATCAGCAAAGGAAAAAACCAGTCCAATTTCCAACTCCGCATCATCATCAAACTCATCGCGCGGCAGATACTGCACATTGTTGTCATTGGGCTGGCCAAAGGCATTTTCGGGTGAAACGACAAAAATTTGACGCTCACCAGAAGACATCCCAAATAACAGGCGCTCGAAACCGGGGAGCAGACTACCATCGCCAATCACGAAGTTAACCGAGTCACCCCCAAAATTGGTATCCACTTCCGACCCGTCTTCCAGACTGACTGAGAAGTTCAAAAACACACGGGTGCCTTCACTGACAGGTACCATACTCATCAATCTAATTTCCTTATACCGACGGCGGGCTTATCTCGGTGCAAAAAGCTGTCCAGTAACATGCAGGCCGCACCCACTGAGATCGCGGAATCCGCGATATTAAAAGTGGGAAAGTAATTGTTCTCGTAGTGTACTGAGATAAAGTCGACCACATAGCCGAGCGCCATGCGATCCCACAAATTGCCCAGTGCGCCACCCAGAATCAGCCCTAGACTCAGTGCCAGAAGCCGCTGCCCCCGAGGCATTACGGCCAACCAGATTGCCAGGGCGATACTGATACAGCCGGCCAGGACAGCAAAAAAGTAGCGTTGCCAGCCTCCGGCATCGCTGAGAAAACTGAAAGCGGCACCGGTGTTGTGGTGAAGCGTGAGATTGAACCACCAGAACACGGATACCGGCTGTGCATAGTCCAAACTACTGGTCGCCAACATTTTGGTGTACTGATCCAACAGGATGACCACCAACGCCAGAGCAAACCAGGGAATAGCGTGAATTCCGTTACGCAAAACAGCGGTGCTCCCCTTGGCCATCCACATTTTCGATACAGCGGTCACACAAGGTCGGATGTACTGCGCTGTGTCCCACTGAAGGACTGCGATGCCAGCAGCGTTCACACTTTTCGTCGACTGCTACCGTAATTTTCAACTTCAGTTCGGTCAGTTCAGTAATGACGGCGTCATCACCCGCGTTATCCAGTGGCATCACCGTCGCGGTGGATGTTATCAACACAAAGCGTAATTCATCGCCCAGTGCGAGCAGGGTCTCGCTCAATTGCGTTGTGCAGTACAAAGTCACCGCAGCATCGAGCGAGCCACGCAACACACCCGCAGCGCGCTGCGCTTCCATCGCCTTATTGACGGCGCCACGCACCGCCATCATACGCTGCCAAAACGTGCGCCCCATGGCATCATCAGTGGGCAGACACTGCAAATCACCATACCACTGCTCCAACATCACCGAGGAGCTGCGCTCGCCCGGTAAATTCTCCCAGATCTCCTCCGCAGTGAAGCTTAGTATGGGCGCAATCCACCGCACGAGAGCTTCACCGATATGGTACATCGCTGTTTGCGCAGAACGCCTGGCGACACTACCTGCCTGGGTGGTGTACTGCCTATCCTTGATGACATCCAGATAGAATCCACCGAGGTCAATCGCGCAAAAATTATGCAACTTCTGATAGATTTGATGGAAATTGAAGCCGCGATAAGCCTCCAGTATCTCAACCTGCAATTGTGCTGCTCGGTCTACCGCCCAGCGATCCAGTGACAGCATCTCGGAAAAATCCAGCGCATCGACAGTGGGGTCAAAGTCATTGAGATTGGACAACAGGAAACGTGCAGTATTGCGAATCCGACGATAGGAATCCGCTGTGCGATTGAAAATCTCATCACTGACAGTCAGCTCTCCGCGGTAGTCGGTGGCCGCCACCCACAGGCGCAGAACATCTGCACCCAGTTCGCCCATTACTTTCTTTGCCGGGATGATATTGCCCAGTGACTTGGACATCTTGCGACCATCACCATCCACGGTAAAGCCGTGCGTCAACACTGTTTTGTAGGGTGCGACGCCTTCGATGGCGATGCTGGTTAACAACGAGGACTGAAACCAGCCACGATGCTGGTCCGAGCCTTCAAGATATAGATCTGCCGGAAATTGCAGCTCTTCGCGCTGTTGTAATACACAGGCGTGGGTAACGCCGGAATCGAACCAGACGTCGAGTGTATCCGTCACTTTCTCATAGTCACCGGACTCGTCACCAAGCAACTCGGCTGCATCCAGATCAAACCAGGCGTCGACACCACTCTGTTCCATGCGCTGTGCGACCTGCTCCATCAACTGTGTAGTTTCAGGGTGCAGCGCACCCGTCTCCCGATGCACAAACAGCGCAATGGGCACACCCCAGGTGCGCTGACGCGAGACACACCAATCTGGCCGCTGGGCTAACATGCCATCGATACGCGCGCGGCCCCAGTCGGGTAACCACTGCACGCCATCCAACGCCGCCAGCGCTCTATCCAACAAACCCTCCTGGTGCATACTCACGAACCACTGCGGGGTAGCCCGGAAAATGATCGGCGTCTTGTGCCGCCAGCAGTGCGGGTATGAGTGCTCGTAGTCTTCACTGTGAAGCAGCACACCACGTTCCTGCAACAATGCGATGACATTGGCATTGGCTTTCAACACGTGCTGCCCTGCGAAAAACTCGGTATCGGGCAGGTAAACACCGTTGCCGCCCACGGGATTGTAAACTTCCAACTGGTACTTCTGACCTACCACGTAATCATCCTGGCCATGTGCAGGGGCAGTATGCACCGCGCCAGTACCCACCTCTGTTGTGACATGATCGCCGAGGATTAGCGGCACCTGTCGATCCAGGAAGCAGTGCTGCAGCATCAGGTGCTCAAGTGCATTACCCTTGCAACGCCCGAGTACCTTGAGTATGTCCAGACCAAAGCGCACGGCACTACTCTCAGCCAGTTCTTCCGCCAACAACAGCGCTCGACCCCGACCTTCAATCAAAACGTAATCCAGTTGCGGATTCAAACTCACAGCCATATTGGCCGGTAGCGTCCAGGGCGTGGTGGTCCAGATAGGGACAGCAATCTCACCGTCATAGTTCGAACCGCACGCTGCATTGAAGGCAGTGGGGTCGATTGCGACAAAGGCGACGTCGATCGCTGGCGAACGCTTGTCCTGGTACTCCACTTCGGCCTCAGCCAGAGCCGAACCGCAATCCATACACCAGTGCACGGGTTTAAAACCCTTGTGCAGGTGACCGTTCTCCACGATACGCGACAACGCTCGAACAACATCGGCCTCGAATTTAAAATCCATCGTCAGATAAGGGTTGGCCCAATCACCAATTACGCCCATGCGCATAAAGTCTGTACGCTGACCGTCAATCTGGCACCGCGCGTAATCGCGGCACTTTTGACGAAATTCAGTAGGCGTCACCTTGCCACCGGGTTTCCCCACCTTCTTTTCGACATTCAATTCGATGGGCAGACCATGGCAGTCCCAACCGGGTACGTAGGGTGCATCAAAGCCATCCAAAGTCCTGGACTTGACGATCACGTCCTTCAGAATTTTGTTGACCGCGTGTCCCAAATGTAAATCACCGTTCGCATAGGGAGGGCCGTCATGCAGAATAAACTTGGGCCGGCCGGCACAGACATCGCGAATTTGCTCGTACAAACCCATGTCCTGCCATTGCTTGAGACGCTGCGGCTCACGCTGCGCCAAGCTGGCTTTCATGGGGAAGGCCGTCACGGGCAGGTTCAGTGTGTTTTTGTAGTCACTCATAGTTTTTAAATCGAGTTCTAGCCCCGGTTAAACCAGGCCCGAGTATTCTCTATATCCCTCGCAATGTTTTCCTGCAGCTCTGCCACAGAACCAAACTTGATTTCCTCCCGCAGTTTATGGCGAAAAGTCACCTCAATGTACCGGCCATAGAGGTCTATTTCCCGATCGAGCAAATGGACCTCCAGATTGGCCTTGATACTATCATCTACCGTCGGTCGTACGCCCACATTGGCCACGCCCTGTGCCTTCTCCAGACCACCACCACTGACCTCCACGGTATAGACACCAGACAACGGCGCTCGCAACCGTCGCAATTCCAGATTGGCCGTTGGCGTACCTATGCTGCTACCTAATTGACGACCGTAAATTACCCTGCCGGACATACTATAAGGGCGCCCCAACAAGGTCTCTGCGGCTTCAAAATCAGCACTTTCCAGAGCCTGACGGATACGCGTGCTACTAACCCGCTCACCGTCGATAGCAAACGTGGGAGTGGATCCGGCCTCAAAGCCATAGCGCCGACCCCGCTCCCGAATGAGCTCTATATCGCCCTGTCGATCTGCCCCAAAACGAAAATCGTCTCCCAGCATCACATAGCGCACGCCTAGCCCCGCGACAAAGATATCGTCAACGAAGTGCTGCGCTGACATGCCGCGCAACTGTTCATTAAAACCGATACGCAATAATCGATTTACTCCGAGCGCCTCCAGTGCCCGGCATTTCTCCCAAAAACTCATTATTCGAGCGGGCGCCTTGAGTGGAGCAAAAAACTCCCGTGGAAGTGGCTCGAATACAATAATGAGTGCAGGCAGATTGAATTCTACCGACTTCTCAAGCAGGCGGCGAATCACCGCCTGGTGACCAAGATGCATACCATCAAATGCACCGATCGTAGCGACACAACCGTGATGTCTGGGCCGCAAATTGTGCAGGCCTCGAATCAATTCCATAGAGTATGAGAGCCCAGTCAAACCGAACGACGCAGTATAGCGAACTTGCGCTGCATAGCCTACGGTCTGGGCGCCCTGATCCGAGTGAATATATCACCCAAGCCAGTACCTAGTGCGCAGGCGGCGCACGCAGGTGTGACATTCGAGTACCCAGCAGCCCGTGAGCTGCGAAATAGACAACGACTCCGACAGCACACAGGAACAACAGTTCTCCCGTTCGGCGCAGCCAGTGCCAATCCAGCCAGACACTTTGCTCTGGTACTAACCACAAGATGGCACTAACCATACAGGCGCAGGCGAACAGCAGACGCCACAGGTATAGCGCCCATCCAGGCTGAACGTGATAGAAGCCACTACGCAACAGCCCTCGTAATAACAGGCTGGCGTTAAGAATAGCCGCCAGACTGGTCGCCAGCGCGAGTCCCACATGGCCAATGTTCCACAGATACATCAACGGCAATGCCAGCGCCAGATTCATAAACATATTTGCGCCCATCGCAATGATACCAATCTTCACCGGGGTGATGGTGTCCTTGCGAGCATAGAAGCCTGGCGCCAGCACTTTCACCAGCATGAAGGCGATCAAACCCACGCTATACGCCTGCAAACTCAAGGCCGACATGTCCACATCAAACGATGTCAGTTCGCCGTACTGGAAGAGCGTGATCAGTATCGGGCTGGCCAGCAGAATCAGCGCCAGAGCTGATGGCGCGCCGATCAACAATACCCAGCGCAGTGCCCAATCCAGGGTACCGCTAAAATGTGTTTCACGAGCCGCTGCGCGATGTGCCGACAGATTTGGCAGAATAACCGTGGCGATAGCAATGCCGAAGATTCCCAGCGGCAGCTCTGCCAGCCGATCAGAGTAATACAACCAGGACACACTGCCGGTCGGCAGAAACGAGGCCAGTACAGTATCCAACAACAGGTTGATCTGGCTGACCGACACGCCAAACAGCGCCGGGACCATCAGCTTGACAATTCGTCGCACGCCCTCGTCTTTGGGATCCCAACGGGGCCGCGGTACCAGTTCCAATCGGTACAGTGACGGAAACTGAAACAATAACTGAATCACACCCGCAATCAGTACCCCCCAGGCCAACGCAAAAACGGGGACTTCAAACCATGGTGCCGCCACCAGCGCGGCAAATATCAGGGAAAGATTCAGGAACACAGGCGTGAAGGCCGGCACTGCAAATCGGCCGTAGCTGTTCAATATTGCGCCACAAAACCCGGTCATGGAAATGAGCAGCAAATACGGAAAGGTGATGCGTATCATCTCGGAAGTCAGACGGAACTTTTCGGGCTGCCCAACGAAACCTGGGGCAAATATCATCGTAATAACCGGCGCGGCCAACATCGAGATAGCCGTGATCAACAGCAACGAGCCTCCCAACACCCCCGCCACACGATCCACCAGCGCCTTCACAGCTGCCTGACTGCCCTCGGCCTTGTAGTCCGCTAATACGGGGACAAAAGCCTGGGAAAAAGCACCCTCCGCAAACAGGCGCCGCAGGAAATTGGGGATCTTGAAAGCGACGAAGAAAGCGTCAGCGTTGGCGCTCGCACCAACAAATGTAGCAATCACCACGTCGCGCAACAGCCCCAGGACACGCGAGGTCGTCGTCATGCTGCCCACTAGCGCACTGGATCGCAGCAGACCGGGCGCATTCTTGGCAGCAGTGTTCACTTTATTATCAGTCATGTGGGATCTAGCGCGGGCACAGCCTCAGCACCAGCGCTCCCTCAGGGCAGCAATGTGGATATGTAACCACTGCAACGCAATCAGGGTATGTCCGTTGAGAATTCGATTATCGGCTAGCATTTGCATCGCGTCCGTGCGCGGGATCGAGTGCACCAGAATGTCCTCACCCTCCTCCTGCAGCCCGTGAAGCTCGCCTATAGCGGCCTTATTTACGCGGCCACAAAACAGCCGAACCTGCTCCGTACAGGCACCCGCGCTCGGAAAGACCGTCGCAATGGGCAGCAGTTCAGAGAGTTCGCACGCAGCCTCTTCCATCGCCTCGCGATAAACCACCTCTTCATCACCCTCCTCTGCCTCCACCACACCGGCGATCAGCTCCAGCATCCACGGGCTGTCATCGCCGCGCATCGCACCGGGGCGAAACTGTTCAATCATTATCAGGCTGTCTGTGATCGGGTCATAGGGAAGAACGCCCACCGCATCCCCGCGATCGAAGATTTCCCGCACCACGGGCGCGCTCCAACCACCGGCAAACCGCCGGTGCTGCAGGGTTAATCTGCGCATTGTATAGTGGCCTGACCAAACTGTCTGATCTTCCAGCACACGCACATCCTGCGCCCCAAACTGCAACTCCGGCGACTTCAAAAGCGTCCGCCGGTATACCAGTTCACGTCACGAGCTTGCTTATCCACCTCATCCACTATATCGAGTATCAGTGCGAACAACGCCATACGCACCAATAGCCCGTTATCGGCTTGGCGAAAAATGGCCAGATTGGGGTTGTCGTTCAAATCATCATCCAACTCCCGGGCGTTGACGCGGGAATCCCGGGGAAGCGGGTGCATAATGACGGTATTCGGTTCGCAGTTATGGGTATAAATGCTCTGATTCAAACGGAAACGGCCACGATACAGGTCGGCCTCTTCCTGGGAGTTAAAACGCTCCTCCTGAATACGAGTGGAGTAGACAATATCGACGTGGGAGATACTCTCTTCCAGTTTGTCCGATTCCAGTACGCTGTGTCCAGTACTGCGCAGACTCTCGACAATCTTTGGCGGCATGCGCAATGCCTCAGGTGAAACCAGAACTACCTGAACACCCTTATACCGACATAACAGCTTGCACAAGGAATGCACTGTGCGGCCGAAGCGCAGGTCGCCCACCATGGCGATACGCAGTTGATCAATACTTCGCCCACTCGCGGCGATTTCGCTGCGAATGGTATACAGGTCGAGCAGGGCCTGGCTGGGATGTTCATTGCTGCCATCGCCCCCGTTTATCACAGGAACGCGACTGGCCGCCGCAAATTCGCTCACCGATCCGACCTCAGGGTGCCGCATGACAATCACATCCGAGTAGCCACTCAGTACCCTGGCGGTATCGTAGAGGGATTCTCCCTTGGCAATGGCCGAGTTTTCAAAACCCGTCGTTTCTCGAACCTCGCCACCCAGCAGGTTGAAGGCGCTTCCAAAGCTGACACGTGTTCGCGTACTGGGTTCAAAGAACATCGCTCCCAGAATAGCGCCATTGAGCACCTGAGTAACGCGCCGGCGAAGGGCATAAGGCACCATCTTATCGGCAACGGCGAATATCCGTTCAACATCTTCCCGCTCAAACTGGGAAACAGAGAGGATATGGCTACCGGCAAACTGCACACTGATTCTCCTGAGCTGACACTGGGCATGACACGGGTTACGCGATTGCCATTATAAGGGCGAGACGGGGTGCTGCCCATGTGCGTAATACCAAAGAAAGGGATTAGTCTCAAGCCAGCAGAGTATCTGCGTAGTCCAACAATTGCTCCATCAGCGCCCGCTGCGTAACCGAAAGATCTCCGCTGGCACAGAGCGTCTCAATATCTGCCTGAAACTCTTCCATGCAGTACCCAGCGCCGAAATCTGGCTCCGTGAGTCGTTGAAAGCGATATTCTTCCCAGGCTGCGCGCTCCTCGGGAGCAAGGCTATCGGGATAATTGCGCGCCCGATATCGGAACAGCATTTCCGGCAGACGTTTATCTTCGAAGACAAACGTTGCCACTGCGAGTTCCCCAGGGGTCTGCGCCCGCACCTGCTCCATGGTTCGCTTGTCAGGCTCGGAGAAGAATCCGCCCCCGTACAGCATCAGATCGGGGTCATTGACCGCCGCGAAGTTGCGCCCCCTGCAGACCGCCTGCACTTTTGCAGTGAATTGAGCAGCCTCACGATCGCAGTACTGTCGCAGCGTGTTCAGGTGTTTGCGGCACAACTCACCGCTAATACCCAGTCGTTGTGCCGTCGCCAGATCGGCCATCTTTGGCGTCAGCAGGATCGGACAGCGATTGATATGGATCGATTTAAAGCCGAGCCTTTCAGTCCCTGGAGGCAGATCTTCGGTGCGTATATAGAGCAGCTCCTGAAGCTTTTCAGCGGGTAAATCAAAAAGCGGCTGGGGGTCTGCGCTCAGGTCAAAGCAAATGATTTCGTTGCGATTGTGTGGGTGCACTGCGAGAGGGACCACCAACGCAATATTGTGACGATTGGCACCAAACATGCCGGACACATGCAGTACTGGTTTCATACCCGCTATATCCAGTTGTGACAATGCCGTGTGTTTATTGCGACAATTCAGCACGTAATCGTACAATTTGGGCTGTTTATCCTTGATTAGCCGTGCCAGCGCGATGGTTGCATGTACATCAGACAATGCATCGTGGGCGGCTGCATGGCTTATCCCATTGGCGCGCGTAAGGTCCTCCAGGCGGAAGCTGGGCAGGCCATCCTCCCGCCGCGGCCATTCGATACCGTCTGGTCGCAGCGCATTGGCGGTGCGCACCATATCGATAATATCCCAGCGGGAATTCCCGTTTTGCCACTCCCGTGCGTAGGGGTCGAAAAAATTGCGATAGAGGGTGTGACGAGTGATCTCATCATCAAAGCGCAGCGAGTTATACCCCACCCCGCAAGTCCCCGGCACCTCCAGTTCGCGATGAATTCGAGCTATAAATTCTGACTCAGGCAAACCTTCTGCCAGCGCCTGTTGCGGTGTAATACCAGTGATGAGACAGGCCTGTGGATGTGGCAAAAAGTCATTGGCGGGGCGACAGAAAATCACCAGTGGCTCACCGATGACATTTAGCTCAGCATCCGTACGCACCCCCGCAAACTGCACTGGCCGATCCCGAGCGGGGTTGGCGCCGAACGTTTCATAATCGTGCCAATAGAATGTATCAGGCAACTTCTATAGCCTGCGCTGCGATTTTTGCCTTCCAGATCTTCGGACCTATTTCATGCACGGAGGAACCCGTGGCATCCACTGCCACAGTGACGGGCATATCTTTCACTTCAAACTCATATATAGCCTCCATTCCCATTTCAGGAAATGCAACAACCCGAGCGGCGATGATCGCCTTGGACACCAGATAGGCTGCACCGCCCACTGCCATCAGATAAACCGCGCGATGCTTTTTGATTGCCTCAACCCCCGTCGGCCCGCGCTCGGCTTTGCCAATCATGCCCAGTAGACCTGTGTGCTCAAGAATGAAATCGGTAAATTTATCCATGCGCGTCGCCGTCGTCGGACCAGCCGGCCCCATGACTTCATCACGCACAGGATCGACCGGACCAACGTAGTAGATAAATCGTCCTTTCAGGTCGACCTCCGCAGGCAGCCCCTCCCCGCTCTCTATCAGTTCTTTCATTTTCTTGTGTGCCGCATCCCGTCCGGTCAACATCTTGCCAGATAACAACAGCGTATCGCCGGGCTGCCAATGAGCAACACCCTCCCGAGTGATTGTATCCAGATTAATACGGCGTACGCTGTCTCCAGCCTCCCGGGTAATATCCGGCCAATCGTTGATATCGGGGGGAGTTTGCAGGGAGGGACCGGAACCATCCAGCACAAAATGCGCATGTCGTGTCGCCGCACAGTTAGGAATCATGGCAACCGGCAGTGACGCTGCATGCGTGGGATAGTCCTTAATTTTCACATCCATCACTGTAGTAAGACCACCAAGACCCTGGGCACCGATCCCCAGTTTATTGACTGCTTCCATAATCTCCAGGCGCAGCTCCTCTAACCGGTTAGATGGGCCTCGCTCGCGCAAATCATGGATATCGATGGGCTCCATCAGGGCCTCTTTGGCCATTAAGGCTGCCTTCTCTGCAGTGCCGCCTATGCCGATACCCAACATGCCCGGCGGGCACCAGCCCGCACCCATGGTGGGAATTGTTTTCACCACCCAATCCACAATGCTGTCGGATGGGTTTAGCATGACCAATTTAGATTTGTTCTCTGAGCCACCTCCCTTGGCCGCCACCTGCACCTCCACGGTATCGCCCTTCACTACCTCCATGTGGATCACAGCCGGGGTATTGTCTTTGGTGTTTTTACGGGCGCCTGCCGGGTCTTCCAGAATCGAGGCCCGCAGCACGTTATCCGGGTTGGTGTAGGCTCTACGGACGCCCTCGTTGACCATTTCTGACACTGACAACTCGGCGTCCCACTGCACCGACATGCCAATTTTGAGGAATACGGTGACGATGCCCGTATCCTGGCAGATGGGGCGATGGCCTTCCGCACACATCCGGGAGTTGATCAGTATCTGTGCCATCGCGTCTTTAGCAGCTGGATTCTGCTCCCGCTCATACGCTTCGTTCACTGCCTTTACAAAATCGAGAGGGTGGTAGTAGGAAATAAATTGCAAAGCATCTGAGACGCTATCGATGAAGTCGTCCTGTCGAATAACAGTCATGTTAGGGGTCCTTATAGTGCGAGGAGAACAAAGGGAGTTTTATCATACACCCCCGGTCGTCAACAGCAGGCATCGAAATCGGCCTGCTGGGCTATGCGTAAATACTCATTACGGCACCGACTGCACCCTGATGGCGGTCTGCATCTGACTCAGGCTGGTATTGACCTGCTTGCGGAAGGCGTTTATCGACGCCACCCATTCCTCATTTCCCGCCACACGCTTTTCCAGTTTGGCCAATGCCAGATTAATCTGATTGAGATTGTCCGCCACACGCTCTACCTCGGCCTGATTGGCCTTGGCGCTGGCAATAAGACGCGCAAGATCACCCGAAATACTCTTCAATTCGGCGATATCTGTTTTTAGCCTGGCGTTATCACTTGATGCTTCTTTGAGCTGCGACTGTGTACCGGCAAGTGTACTTTGCACACTTTTGATGCTGCTATCCTGGCTGGTATTAGCGGCCTCCAATTTACCCAGACGCTCCTTGGCCTCCTTCCAGACATTGTCCCAAAGCTTGCGCACTTCTTTTTCAAGCCCGGCTATTTTTCCCGCCTGGACCTCAGCACTCTGGTTCATACCTTCATCGGTATCCGACAATCTGGCCTCCAAATCAGCAATACGCATGGCGTAGTCCGCAATTTGATCATTGGCCTGCAGTAATTGTGCCTGCAACTTCCAGGCCCACACGCCTACGGCAATAGCCGCTATCAGCGAAAGCGCGATGAATACGCGGGCCAGTATATCCCTACCGCCCTCTTGGGGCGCTTGTTTTTGAGAACCGGGCTGACGACTTGCGTTGCCCTTGCTTGCCCGAGGCTTGTTACTGCCGCGCGAGGGCTGACCGTCGCGGGTCGGTATGATGGAGGGAATGTGGTCTAGATCATCATGTGGCATGAGAGAAATACGCTGTATATATCGTAAGCACGATTATACATATCGCCTACTGGATCGGAACAAAGAAAGCCGGGAAAACCCGGCTTTGGTGTGGCTGATGTCTACTTAAATGAAGGCCAGCAATAAACACATCAGTACGGTCAGAGCAATGCTGCTGTGAATCACGCCTTTGACTGTCGTCATTGGACCCTGTTTGCCAACCAGTGCATTGACTTCAAGCAGTGCCACAACAACCAGCATAACAATCAGACCAGTGCCGCCAACTGCTGTACCGTAACCTTGACTCCCATAGTGAGGACCGGCAAGCATACCCAGCAACATAGGTGCAGAGAACAGTACGTTAGTCCGTGAAGCCAGTAATGCCTTGGCACCTGCAGCAGCTTTATCGCCGCCTTCAACCAGACCCAGTGCAATTTTCTGCGCTGGCCAGATCACTGCCCAGACATTGATAAACATCAGTATGCCCATTACCGAGCCAACAATAATATAGTTGTTGAGCTGGCCATTGCTAGTGACAACGTACAGCAGGTACAGACCTGTCAGGAAGGTAAACATTGCGCCCCAACGGAACCACCAGAGTGCACTGGGAGCCAACTTTGCTTTGGCATCAGCCAATGCTTCTGGAGAAGCCACTTTAAAGTAGCCGCCCTGAACAAAGTTGAAGTAGTACAGCATTCCGATCCAAGTAATACCGAACAGGACATGCGCCCACCTGAAGGCAAAATCGATAATCATTTTTTTCTCCTATTGTTGTTTTACGGACACCTGCTGTCATTGTACAGACAAAAAAGGGGCGGAGTCCTGCTAAACACGACTCCGCTCCCTTTTTTTTTGACAGCAAAAACCCCACCAAACGGCAGGGTTTTTGTGGTTTTTAATCGACCTGATTTACATCATGCCGCCCATACCACCCATACCACCCATGCCGCCCATATCAGGCATACTGCTACCAGACTCGTCATCGGCTTCACAGATCATCACCTCAGTGGTAATCATCAAGCCAGCTACTGAGCCTGCAGCCTGAAGTGCAGTACGTGTGACTTTAGCGGGATCAAGAATACCCATCTTGATCATATCGCCGTATTCACCCGTCGCGGCATTATAACCGTAATTACCGGTGCCGTTGGATTTCACGTTGTTAAGTACCACCGAGCCTTCAGCACCAGCGTTCTCAACTATCTGACGCAGCGGAGCTTCCATAGCGCGCAGGGCCACGTTGATACCGTGAGTCTGGTCTTCGTTGTCGCCAGTCAAGCCAGTAATTTCCATCAGGGCACGAACCAGCGCAACACCGCCACCGGCTACAACACCTTCTTCAACCGCAGCACGAGTAGCGTGCAGTGCATCTTCAACGCGTGCTTTCTTCTCTTTCATTTCGATCTCGGTGGCAGCGCCAACCTTGATTACTGCAACACCACCGGCCAACTTGGCCACGCGTTCCTGCAACTTCTCACGATCATAATCTGAGGAAGTATTCTCTATCTGCACGCGAATTTCGCTAACACGTGCTTTGATTGCCTCGTGGTCTCCAGCTCCATCAATAATGGTGCTGTTGTCCTTGTCCATGGTAACGCGCTTCGCGGTTCCAAGGTGCTCCAGCGTTGCAGATTCCAGATCCAGACCAACCTCTTCAGAAATCACAGTGCCTCCGCTCAGGATAGCAATATCCTGCAGCATCGCTTTACGGCGATCACCAAATCCAGGTGCCTTACAGGCAGTCACTTTGACGATACCACGCAGGTTGTTGACAACCAGAGTGGCTAGCGCTTCACCTTCAACGTCTTCTGCAATAATAACCAGCGGCCGGGAAGCCTTGGCAACCTGCTCCAACAGAGGCAGCAACTCGCGAATATTGGAGATTTTCTTTTCGACCAACAGGATGAGCGGATCGTCGATATTAACGCTCATGCTTTCCTGATTGTTGATGAAGTAAGGAGACAGGTAACCGCGATCAAACTGCATACCTTCAACCACATCCAGCTCATTTTCCAGACCGGAACCTTCTTCAACAGTAATCACGCCTTCCTTGCCGACTTTATCCATGGCTTCAGCAATGATAGCACCCACTGCTTCGTCGCTATTGGATGAGATCGAACCGACCTGAGCGATCGCCTTGCTGTCTTCGCAAGGAATAGCTGCCGCAGAAATTTTCTCCACCGCAGCGGCAATGGCCTTGTCGATACCGCGCTTGAGATCCATGGGATTCATACCGGCAGCTACAGATTTCAGGCCTTCGTTTACGATAGCTTGTGCCAGAACTGTAGCAGTAGTCGTACCGTCACCTGCGACATCAGAAGCCTGGGAAGCGACTTCCTTGATCATCTGAGCGCCCATATTTTCAATCTTGTCTTTGAGCTGTATCTCCTTCGCTACGGACACGCCGTCTTTAGTTACGGTAGGGGCACCGAACGACTTGTCCAAAATTGCATTGCGGCCCTTGGGACCCAGTGTTGCCTTGACGGCGTCAGCCAGTATGTTCACACCTTTCAGCATGCGCTGGCGAGCGCTGGTACCGAAAATTACGTCTTTTGCCATGGTGAAAATTCCTTACGAATGAATCAATTTTAAACTCGAGAGAAGCAATGACTTCGGGGTCTTAATCGACCACTGCGAAAATCTCGCTCTCTCCCATGATGATCAGCTCTTCACCATCTATTTCGATGGTGTTGCTACCAGCGTATTGGCCGAAAACAACCGTATCGCCAACTTTCACAGCCAGAGGCCGCAGATCACCGTTCTCCAGCACCTTGCCGTCTCCGACTGCTACGATCTCACCCTGATTGGGCTTTTCTTTGGCTGAACCGGGCAGCAAGATACCTCCTGCAGTGGATTTTTCTTCTTCCTTGCGACGAACGACCACGCGGTCGTACAGCGGACGGATTTTCATTTGTGCAGCTCTCCAAAATAACAGTGTTATGTGGACCCCATACCTGGGGGTTAGAATGCTTAATTGGGGCGTGAAATCGAATTTCAAGACTCAATTAGCACTCTTTTCACGAGAGTGCTAATTCTAGTCGGGAATAGCTTACTGTCAAGTGCGAGCCAGCAGCACCCTATGCACGACAGAAATAATATTTTTTGTTTTTTTACAAGAGGTTACGATGGATTATCGCCATCAACATGTTGAAAAACCCCTTCGATAGTCTCGTGCCCCTGCGCTCCCCGCTCCGTCGTAGGGGCCACGGTCTGCGGTCCAAACACCACCCGCGCAAGACGACGTCGCAGTGGCCCCACCATCACAATGAGGGCGATGACGTCCGAAATCATTCCCGGAAACATCAACAACAGGCCTGCAAACCCCATAGCCATGTCGTCCAGGAACAACTCGGGGCCAATTATTCTCTCATCCTGCGCTTGCCGTAAACGCTCGAACATACCCCTGCCCTGCTGCTGTAAGATCGCCAGACCAATGAACAGGGTGACAAAAACGTAGGCAATAGCGGTCAGAGCGCTGGTTTTTATACCTAACTCAACCAAGGTGAAGAGCTCCAGCCATGGCAAGAGCATAATTACAAATCGCATCAAAATGGGTTCTCTGGTTTATTAAATACGGTATGGGGGCGATCCCCTATTTTTCAAGAATAGCGAATAATCGCGCCAGAGCGTCCTCGACCCAATACGCACCGTCTGGCACACTAATCAGGTGTATTGTCGAGAGCTTACCCGATGACAGATTACGACCCCGGCCCCAACCAGCGCATCTGGCAGGTCGTCGCTGCAATTCCGCCGGGAAGGGTGGCAACCTATGGCGAAATAGCACAAAAAGCCGGAATGGCCCGCGCTGCCCGACGGATTGGTCACGCCTTGCGAGGACTCTCGGCCAACACGCGCATTCCCTGGCACAGAGTTGTGAACGCACGAGGGCGTATCTCACTTCCAGAGGACTCAGGCTCACACACCATCCAGCGCGACAGGTTAGAACAAGAGGGGATTTTGTTCAGTCTCAAGGGCGAAATTGACCTGCGCCGATACGGGTGGTGAACAGCTAATCGACACGTATTAGCGCTGCTCAGATACCTACCACCTGAGCCGGTGAATCTTGGAAGCCTGAGTGGGTAAGTGTCCCATGAAGTGGAAGATTTTATCCGTCATAATTTTGTCATGCCCACGAATCTCGGCGTACTCCTGCCTGAACTGCACTACTCTGGCATTACGTTCTTCCGCGCTGACGTTTGTCGTCGTTCCCCCATGCAGTTGGTGAAAGCTACCTTCACCGATAAGTTGCACTGGCGTAACGCCACTGACGTCTGCCGCTCGCTTGAAAATATCGGAATTGATCAGACCGCCACCGGGAGAAGCAAAGCGCTTGTCCGCTCCGCCCAACTCCTGAAACAAGGATCGTTTCATAAACAGGCAATTGGACTCAAACATGCGATTCAACCAGTTGATATTTTCAGCACCCGCGCGCAACGGGGTACCTATTTCATACAAGCGATACCCATCTTCTGGCCAATGGATATCCTGCAGCAACTGATCCTCGACACTCTTACTATATCCCTGGACGATCGAATCGTTCTGCGTGTCCGGGCCGAGCCAAAAGTATCGCGTAGCGACGACCGGGTTCTCGTAAGCCGCGAAGGAAGCCAGGGCCATTCGAAACACGCCCGGAGTCAATATGTGCGCTCCATCTATCATCAAGCAGGCGATATCGCCGGTAGCTTCCCCAAGTGCGACGTTAATTGCCCCCGCAGGAGAGTGCGAGGCATTCTGCATTTGAATCAGGCGCACGGGTACATCCACGTGCGCCCAAGATGCCGGTGCCAATGGCACCGGTGACCCGTTGTCTACCAGGATGACTTCGTAATCCAAATGCTCGGCGCCACGCTGATAACTGCGTGACAGGCCCAGCAAAGTTCGAGGAATTTCCCGCGCCATATTGTAGGCGATAAGAATGACTGAAAGTTTCATTGGGCTCTCATATAAGGTTCCGCCAGGACGCAAGCACCAGCATAAAAATACCTAAGCAAATATCATAATTGATGTACACATTGTTTGGCAAAAAAA
>TARA_B110000503_G_scaffold141928_1_pt1 | contig 42057 bp, 32 predicted proteins | sample TARA_B110000503 | Tara Oceans TARA_B110000503 (sample SAMEA4397472) | marine metagenome | biome: Polar Biome; feature: [SRF] surface water layer (ENVO:00010504); material: water (ENVO:00002006), including particulate matter (ENVO:01000060) such as... | depth 5 m | reverse complement strand
CCTGCTCCCAAAGCAGGCGCGATAACCGGGCTACGCTACACCCCGTAAAATTATGTTGTAATTTCACAGTTACATTGCGGAGAGACAGGGATTCGAACCCTGGCAACGGTTACCCGTTGACAGATTAGCAATCTGCTCCATTACCACTCTGGCACCTCTCCTGTCTATGATTAAGATCGTAGCATTTTTTCAATGCGGTTGCAAATGTAATTTTATAAACCCAATATCACAAAATTTATAGGGCGTTTTTTTACATTTTTTCAATATATATTTTACTCAGGATATGCGACCCTCAGATGGTACATATTGTTGAGTTTCTTTTTCAATACTTTCTTAATAAGCTCAATCTCTCTAAGGGTAATATGGGCATTGTTAAATTGCCCCTGATCCATCTGCATCCCAACGATCGACTCCACGAAATCATTTATTTTTGCCGAAGTCGGCTCTTTAAGACTCTTACTGGCCGCCTCAACGCTATCAGCCATCATCAGGATCGCTGTTTCCTTCGAAAAGGGCTTTGGTCCTGGATATCTAAATTCAGTCTCTAAGGCGCTCCCGTTGCGGTCCATTTCCTTTCGATAAAAATAATAAACCAGATTGGTTCCGTGGTGGGTGCGGATAAAATCGATGATGCGATCAGGTAATTTGTTTTTGCGCGCAATCTCTACACCCTTAATGACATGATTAATGATAATGGTGGCACTTTCGCGCGGCTCCAGCTCTTCAAGGGTATTGATCGAATTGACTTGATTTTCAGTAAAGTTGGTGGGGTTGCTCATCTTACCAATATCATGATACAAAGCCCCTACCCTTACCAGCATACTGTTGGCGCCTATTTCATTGGCAGCGGCCTCAGCCAAATTAGCCACATTAAGCGAGTGATGGAACGTTCCTGGCGCCTTGTCTGATAATTCCTTTAAAAGCGGCGTATTGGTGTTGCTGAGTTCCAGCAGAGACACCTCCGAGACCAAGCCAAATACTTTCTCGTAGGCGTAGATAAGCGGAAAGGCAAATAAGGTGATGAGTCCACAAATAATGAAATAAACAAAGTTCTGCAGCGCGATACGCTCCAACGAACCCTCTTGTACAATAAAAAAGGCCAGATAGCCCACAATGTATATCGCCGTGATTTGTCCTACAGAGATAAAAAGGTTGGCCCGCTTAGAGAGTTCCGAAACAGTCAGTATGGTCACAATACCCGCAATGATTTGCAAAAACATAAACTCAAAGCTATTGGGCACAATAAAGCCCAGCAACAGTATCGTCAACACATGGACAAATAGCCCCAGACGCGCATCAAAGAAACTCTTTAAGATAATGGGCAAGGTGCACAACGGAATCAAATAGACAAAGGAAGCGTCGTATTTCACCACGATGGTTGTGACAAACACCATGAGTAATATGTTGATGAATATAAAACTCACCTTGGTGTTGTTCTCAAAAATTTCTGATCGGTACTTTCTTAGAAACAAAAACAACATCATAAAAACCAGCGAAACCAGCAGCGCATAACCAAACACCAACCAGTAGTAATTGCTTTGGCTCCATACTTGGCTCTGAAACTGATCCTTGAGCGAGGTCAGGCGCTGAAACTTGTCCCCCTCGACCACTTCACCCTTGGCAATGATGCGCGCACCCTTCTCGACCATCCCGTTGTTGGGATTGATTTCATTAAGGGCTTGCTCTATAGACACGTTGGTCAAAACGGAGTTGTAGGTAATGTTATCCTGAACTACGGTATTGATGATCCGGCGAAAGACACCACTCATCTCAGTCATGTTTTGGGTGGCCTTATCGACTAGCCCATTGAGCTCTTCGCGTTCGATCAATCGAGAATATACCGTTTCACGAACCTGGTTGTCGGTCTTCAGATAGACCCTTTGCTCGGGCAGATAGTCATCGCCGCTTGCGTTCAGGACCCCGGTTTTATAGATTTGATTCACCAAGTTCAAGCCCCGCTCCTTTGCCCTGTTCTTGGGCGTATTCCAAAGGCTATCTTGATAACTCAAGTCCAATAGGGCGCTAAAATCTTTTAATGCCTCCAAAGGCACATCAATATCCACATCAAAATAAGGCACCGCATTGCGCCTGATTTGCTCCCGCTCCTGATCCAGAGCGTCTTTATCTTTTTTGAGGGTAAAGTTAAACGGGGCGTAGAGATTTTCGTATTGCCAGGGTTTCCCTTTCTGAAACTGGTATTTAAATTGTCCCCCCTTAGGCAACATATAGATGACTAAAACAATCGTCAACCCAAACAAAAACAATTTGTAAATATTGGATTGGTTTCGTGTCAAAAAAATAATAACCTGCTTCATAAAAACCTGATGTTTGGTAAAGGTAATCATTCGCCTTCATATATCATATTGGGGGTTTTACTCAATTCATAATCTCATTTTTAATGCTTATTTTAGCCTAACTAAACCTTACCCATGATTCATAAAGTTGTTATTGTTTCCGCTGTCAGAACCCCAATCGGTAGTTTTTTGGGCGGACTTTCGTCACTTACGGCACCGCAATTAGGGACCATCGCCATCAAAGGTGCCCTAGACAAAATAAACCTAGACCCCAAACTGGTTTCTGAAGTTTTCATGGGCCATGTGGTTCAGGCCGGCGCAGGTCAAGCACCTGCACGCCAAGCCGCGCTCCATGCCGGAATCCCCAATACAGTCCCCTGTACAACAGTAAACAAGGTCTGTGCCTCGGGCATGAAAGCGGTGATGCAGGCTGCTCAAGCCATTGCTTTGGGCGATGCAGAAGTGGTTGTCGCCGGTGGCATGGAAAGCATGAGTAATATTCCGCATTACTTATCGATGCGCCAAGGCACCAAGTTTGGTCCAGCGACACTGATTGACGGGCTTCAAAAAGACGGATTGGTCGATGCTTACGACCAACATGCCATGGGGATCTTTGCCGACACCTGTGCCACAGAGTACAATTTCTCACGCCAAGACCAAGACGCCTTCGCCATAAACTCTTACGAGCGTTCTGCAGCCGCATGGGCCGATGGACGCTTCGACAATGAAGTGGTTCCGGTTTCGGTACCCCAGCGACGAGGCGAACCCATTATCGTGTCTCAGGACGAAGAATATCAAAATGTTCGCATCGACAAAATACCCAGCCTGCGGCCTGCCTTTACCAAAGACGGCACCGTGACCGCAGCTAATGCATCAACCATCAATGATGGCGCTGGAGCAATGATTCTCATGTCCGAGACCAAAGCCAAAGAATTGGGTCTTACCCCACTTGCGGTGATTTGTAGTTATGCCGATGCAGCTCAAGAACCCCAGTGGTTCACCACAGCACCAGCCAAGGCGTTGCCTTTGGCTCTAAGCAAAGCCAACCTCAGCTTGGATGACATCGACTTTTTTGAATTCAACGAAGCGTTTTCGGTGGTTGGCCTGGCCAATATGAAAATTCTCGACCTACCGATAGAAAAAGTTAACATCAATGGAGGCGCCGTTTCACTGGGCCACCCACTGGGCTGCAGCGGTGTTAGGATCTTGATTACCTTAATAAACGTATTGCACCAACAATCAGGGCGCTATGGTGCAGCAGCCATATGTAATGGCGGGGGTGGCGCGTCCGCAATGATCATCGAACGGGCTTAAATAGTTTTAGCAACATGAAGTACGGCATTTGTACATTAAGTATTGTTCCACTCAGAGCAGAACCTTCGGACAAAAGTGAGCTCGTATCACAAGTGCTTTATGGTGAATTATTCAAAATATTAGAGCAACGCAAAAAATGGGTCAAAATTCGTCAAGAATATGACGGTTATCAAGGTTGGATCGACCGCAAACAGTACACCCAAATCAGTGAAGACGATTTTAAACAAAGCCTTAAGATCCCAGAGGTTTACTGTGCGGATCTCGTTGATTTCGTGAGCCAAGAAGACGGCGGTTTGCGTTCGGTTGTGATGGGCAGCGCCTTGCAACACCTCAATCTGTTAAACCATCAATTTGAAGGCAATAATCTCGCAGGCCCTTTCCAATCAAGACAACGCCTGATACAAACCGCCCTACTCTATATCAATACGCCCTATTTATGGGGTGGCAGAACGCCATTTGGTATTGACTGTAGCGGATTTACCCAACTGGTCTACAGGCTCAATCATTTGGCTTTGCCACGTGATGCCAAGGATCAAGCCAAGCTTGGCGAAGTCCTGAGCTTTATCGAAGAAAGTACTCCAGGTGATTTGGCATTTTTCGATAACGCAGAAGGACTCATTATCCACGTAGGCATTATTATGGAAGACCACTATATCATCCACGCTCATGGCCAGGTCCGTATCGATCGTCTGGACCAAACCGGCATCTTCAATACAGAGACTAAAACCCATACCCACAAACTTCGAGTCATCAAGAAAATCATTCCATAAAAAAAGGCCTCGATATACGAAGCCTTTTTTTGTAACTCATTTAGAATGATTTAATTACCACTCATTGTCTCTATTTTTGCTTTAGCTGCCTTGTATTGTGTATTCATGCCTAATTGACTGTATAAATTCATGAGCGTACGCAACACTTCAACGTTCTCTGGAACAGTTACTGAGGCCGCTTCAAGATAAGGCAACGCCTCCTGATACATTCCGCGACGCTCCTCTTTGAGCGCGTCATAACGCAAATTATCCGCGCGTGAGGTCCCTAAGTTATTCATCTCTTCGACAAGAGCGCCCTCTCCTTGCAAGATAATAGAAGCCATGTTGATTTGCGCATAAGCATATTCAGGCTCGAGCTCTAGGGCTTTGCCGTAGTAAGTTTTAGCATCTTCATTATTGCCCATCTGCATGGCACTCACCCCTAAATTATAATACAGTTCAGGGTTGTTTGGATCGGTCTGGATCACCTCTTGCATGACACTGCTGTATTTGACCATGTCTCCCATTTTATAGGCCAAATCTGCCTCAGAGCGCATCAAATTGGTGTCTTCAGGATTCGCAGCACGAGCTCGTTTCATCAGGGCGACAGCTTCATCGTCCATCCCTTTATTGATATAGATCAATGTAACCTTTTGCAACAAATCGGATTCTACAGAAGCTGTTGTGCTGTCCACAGAATCGACATAAAGACCAAAACGCACTGCTGCGTCACGCTCTTCCTTCGACCCAAATAAAACAGATTCACCATTCTCTTTGCTCGAGGCGTAATACTCTTGACGCACACCAGTGTAGCCCATATCCAACAGTTGGTTGTAGTAAACTAAGGCTTGATCAAAAAACCCGCCATTGACTAAGTTTCCAGCGGCATAATACAAGAATGACGTGTCTGTTGCACTCAGCTTATAACCATCCGCAAGCAATTGAGCGGCTTTTTGGTAGTTTTGTGTATTCTGGGCCTCAATCGCTTTACTCACAAAAACACCCTTTACGGTACCTATGATACGGTCGTAACGGACTTGTTCCTCGCTATTAAGCGTTCTGCCTTGTGCTGTTTTTAAAGCGTTTATAGCCATATTGAGTTTATTGTCGGCCACATCTTCGCCAGCCCCTAAAAGCGCCTCTGATTTGGCCAAATAAAACTGATTGACCAGTCCCGCATCGGCACCTGCCAGGAGTCCCTCGGCCTGATTCAAGAATTCAAGCGCTTCCGAATAATTACTGCCGGTCAATGCCTTTTCTGCTTTCTTGATTTCCTTTTTTTGCCCGAAGGCCACGGTGGTCAGAGCCAACGCCACTATCACTATGTATTTGTTCATCATTTTTAAGCTTAATTATTCGTCGTTTTGATTATTGTTTTGTTCGTTATTGTTTTCTGGAACCTCCCCTATAGAGTCGTCGGTATGTTCTCCATCCTGCGCTTCGCCTTCCAGCACAACCTCATCATGCATGACCTTGGCCACAGCAGCAATAGAGTCGTCCTCACGGACTTTGATCAAACGCACGCCTTGAGTGGCACGCCCCATCACACGCAGATCCTCTACAGCCATTCTAATGGCGATTCCTGATTTATTGATGATCATGAGGTCATCCAAATCCGAAACGTTCTTTATGGCTACCAAATCACCTGTTTTGTCTGTAATATTGATGGTTTTAACTCCTTTACCACCGCGATTGGTGATGCGGTAATCTTCGATGCTTGAGCGCTTGCCGTAACCGTTCTCGGTCACCACTAAGATGTCAGATGCCTCACCATCTACAGCAATCATGCCAATTACTTCGTCTTTGGCATGACCCAGTGTGATGCCACGCACCCCAGAAGCACCGCGACCCATAGGTCTGGTTTTTTCTTCTTCAAATCGGATGGCTTTACCCGAGCGCACTGCAATCATCACTTGGCTATCACCTGTGGTGAGCTTAACCTCGAGCAATTCATCACCGTCTTTGATGGTGATGGCGTTAATCCCATTGGTACGAGGTCTTGAATACTGCTCTAAAGTCGTTTTCTTGACCTGCCCCATTTTGGTTACCATGATCAGGTAATGGTTATTGATATACTCTTGATCCTTAAGATCCTGAGTACAGATAAAGGCCTTAACCTTGTCATCTTGCTCAATATTGATCAGGTTTTGAATCGCACGCCCTTTGGAGGTCTTACTGCCTTCTGGTATTTCAAATACACGCATCCAAAAACATTTCCCTTTTTGGGTAAAAAACAACATGTATTGGTGGTTGGTTCCCACGAATAAGTGCTCCAAAAAGTCTTCATTTCGGGTAGATGAAGCTTTCTGCCCCACACCACCACGATTTTGTGTTTTGTATTCAGTAAGCGGTGTACGCTTGATATAACCCGCATGGCTTATGGTAATAACAACCTGCTCATCCGGAATCAAATCTGTAATGCTCACATCTCCACCAGCATATTCGATTTGAGAACGACGCACGTCACCATATTTCTCTTTGATTTCAACAAGCTCTTCTTTTATGATCGCCATACGACGCTCTTTTTTGTCGAGTATGTCTTTGTAATCCTGGATGGTTTTCATCAACTCATCATACTCACTGCGTAACTTATCCTGCTCGAGACCGGTCAGTTGACGCAAACGCATTTCTACAATGGCTTTGGCTTGTATTTCAGACAACTTGAAGCGGTCGATCAACTTGATCTTGGCCTCGTCAGCATTCGCTGAAGACCGGATCAAGGCAATCACTTCGTCTATATGATCCGAAGCGATAATCAGACCCTCTAAGATATGGGCCCGCTCGTCTGCCTTGCGCAACAAGTATTCTGTGCGGCGTGTGACCACTTCATGACGGTGCTCCACAAAATAGTGGATCAATTCCTTAACGTTCAATAACCGTGGACGTCCATTAACTAAGGCGATATTATTGACACTAAAGCTCGACTGCAATGCTGTATACTTATATAGCATGTTCAAGACAATATTTGGCACCGCATCACGCTTGAGGATATACACCACGCGCATTCCATTACGGTCCGATTCGTCCCGAATGTTACTGATGCCCTCTATTTTCTTATCGTTGACCAAATCGGCAGTCTTCTTGATCATGTCCGCCTTGTTGACTTGGTATGGAATTTCCGAAACGATGATGCACTCACGCCCATCCACTTCTTCGAACTGCGCCTTTGCCCGCATCACGATGCGGCCACGGCCGGTCATAAAGGCCTCTTTGACTCCTTCATAACCATAAATAACTCCTCCCGTCGGGAAATCCGGCGCTTTGATATGTGTGATCAACTCTTCGATCTCAATGTCCTTATTTTCGATATAGGCTATGGTGCCATCCACCACTTCAGACAAATTGTGTGGCGGCATGTTGGTTGCCATTCCCACAGCAATACCAGAAGCCCCGTTGATCAATAGACCAGGTACTTTGGTAGGCAGCACAGTTGGTTCGTACAAGGTGTCGTCAAAATTGAGCTTAAGATCCACCGTCTCTTTATCGATATCCGCAAGCATGTCTTCGGATATTTTTTGCATTCTTGCTTCCGTATAACGCATCGCTGCAGGGCTATCTCCATCGATAGAACCAAAGTTTCCTTGGCCATCGACCAGCATATAACGCAAACTCCATTCTTGAGCCATACGTACCATTGCATCATAAACCGAAGTATCACCATGTGGGTGGTACTTTCCAAGAACTTCTCCGACAATACGCGCTGATTTTTTATGCGCCGTATTGGCACGAACACCGAGTTCATGCATGCCAAATAACACCCTGCGGTGTACTGGTTTCATCCCATCACGCACATCAGGTAGCGCACGTGACACAATGACCGACATCGAATAATCGATGTAGGCCGATTTCATTTCATCCTCAATATTGATCGGGATCAACTTTTCGCCTTCAGCCATAACTGTTTAGAGTAATTATTAATGATTCAAACTAACGACACAATATACATCAATTTTGCAGCCTTTATAGGCCTTAGAGCCCTGTTTATTCCTTTATTTATTAACAATAATCAGGCGGTTTTCCGTTAATAACTATCCCTAAATAGATTTTGATATTTAGGATAAATTTCATCCATTTACTCAACCGGTCAAAGTCTGGCATTTGTTTTGCTGGAGTCACGACAAATAACCCCTTCGGCCTCGCCTTTAATGTGGCTTTTAAAAACGATCCTATGGAAGATAATTTTTCACCAAGAGTTAAAGATGTTATTGCCTTCAGCAAAGAAGAAGCCCTGCGTCTTGGCCATGATTTTATCGGCACAGAACACCTGATGCTTGGACTCCTGCGTGATGGCAACGGCAAGGCTATAAGTATTTTAAATGCTTTGGATGTAGACCTGAATCATTTGCGTCGTAAGGTCGAGATTTTGAGCCCGGCCAGCGCCGAAGGAACCCTTACCCCCCAGGACAAAAAGAACTTACACTTGACCCGCCAGGCAGAACGCGCACTCAAAACTACTTTTTTGGAAGCCAAACTATTCCAAAGCACTTCGATCAATACCGCTCATTTACTCTTGTGCATATTGCGTAACGAAAATGACCCCACCACAAAACTCCTCCACAAAATGAATGTGGATTATGATGGTGTCAAGGAAGAATTCAAAGACATGCTCGTAAAAGACGACGATTATATAGAGCCGACCAGCCAAGCCTTTTCAGATTCCGACGAGGCCTCTTCAGATCAAGAATCTGATCAACTGTTTACCGGCAACAGTGGTAACAAAGGGCAGAAGAAGTCTAAAACACCTGTTCTGGATAATTTCGGGCGTGATTTAACAGCCTTAGCCGAAGAAGGAAAGCTTGACCCTGTCGTGGGTAGAGAAAATGAAATACAGCGCGTCTCTCAGATTTTGAGTCGCCGCAAAAAAAACAATCCACTCCTTATCGGAGAACCTGGTGTGGGTAAATCGGCCATTGCCGAAGGACTCGCCCTAAGAATCATCCAACACAAAGTGTCACGAATTCTCTACGACAAACGCGTGGTCACCTTGGATCTGGCCAGTTTGGTTGCCGGCACAAAATACCGCGGCCAATTTGAAGAACGGATGAAAGCCGTGATGAATGAGCTAGAAAAAAACGACGACATTATTTTGTTTATTGACGAAATCCACACCATTGTAGGTGCTGGTGGCGCAGCAGGCTCATTAGATGCCTCTAATATGTTTAAGCCGGCCTTAGCGCGAGGTGGAATACAATGTATTGGGGCCACTACCCTCGACGAATACCGCCAGTACATCGAAAAAGATGGGGCTTTAGAGCGCCGCTTCCAAAAAGTCTTAGTCGAACCCACAACAGTCGACGAGACCATCGAAATTTTAAAAAACATCCGGGACAAATATGAGGCCCACCACAATGTCAGCTACACAGACGAAGCACTTTTGGCCTGTGTTAAGCTCACCAACCGCTACATGAGCGAACGCTTTTTGCCAGATAAAGCTATTGATGCTCTGGACGAAGCTGGATCACGCGTACACATCAACAACATTCATGTGCCCGAAAAAATACTAGAGATCGAAGCTAAGCTCGACCAAGTGCGCGAACACAAGAATTCGGTAGTTAAGAAGCAAAAATATGAAGAAGCCGCCAAGCTGCGAGACGACGAAAAAAGCTTAGAAAAAGAACTCAGCATCGCACAGGAAGCCTGGGAAGCAGAATCCAAACTCCACCGCGAAAAAGTGACTGAAGATGACGTTGCGCAAGTCGTGGCGATGATGACTGGGGTCCCCGTGCGGCGCATCAACCAAAACGAAAGCACTAAATTATCTGCCCTGCCCGAGCGCATCAAAGGCAAAGTCATTGGCCAAGACGAGGCCGTAGCCAAAGTCACCAAAGCCATTCAGCGCAATAGAGCCGGACTAAAAGATCCTAATAAGCCCATTGGCTCCTTTATTTTCTTAGGACAAACTGGTGTGGGCAAAACACAATTGGCCAAAGTACTGGCCCGTGAATTATTTGACAGCGATACCGCCCTCGTACGCATTGACATGAGTGAGTATATGGAGAAATTTTCCATCTCTAGACTCATCGGAGCACCTCCAGGATATGTGGGCTATGAAGAAGGTGGCCAACTGACCGAAAAAATAAGACGCAAGCCCTACGCGGTATTGCTTCTGGACGAGATTGAAAAAGCACATCCCGACGTGTTCAATATGTTGCTTCAGGTTCTGGACGATGGATACATCACCGACAGCCTCGGGCGTAAGATTGACTTTAGAAATACCATCATCATCATGACCTCGAATATTGGGTCACGCACCCTCAAAGACTTTGGCCAAGGTGTGGGCTTTGGTACAGCAGCCAAAACATCTCAAGCAGATGCCAATGCCAAGAGCGTGATTGAAAATGCGTTAAAAAAGGCCTTCGCTCCTGAATTTTTAAACCGGATCGACGACGTCTTGATATTCAACAACCTTGAAAAAGAGGACATCCACAAAATCATCGACATCGAACTCGAAAAATTATTTGCACGGATCACAGATCTGGGGTATCACCTTGAGCTGACCGATAAGGCCAAAGATTATATTGCCGAGAAGGGTTTTGATAAAAAATATGGAGCACGTCCACTCAACCGGGCCATTCAGAAATACGTCGAAGATGCGTTAGCGGAAGAAATCATTAATGCCAACCTCTCGGAAGGGGATGCGATAAAAATGGATTTGAATCCTGCCGATAACACACTAAAAGTCACGGTCAAAAAATCTCCGAAGAAAAAGACAGAGTCGTAAACCGATATAACATTGACAACGGTATTTGACTACTTAGTCGACCATAAATTTAAGCGTGACCCAAGAGCCTCTTTGGTCACGCCCATGGACAAAATATAAGCCATTATTAAGGGACTCCAGTGGCCACTCAAGTGAAGGTTCCTGCTCATGAAGCAACGTATTGATTGTCCGGCCACGTATATCCGTCAACATCAATGTTTTTAGATCCTGGGTGTTGATCAAAGACAAAACCCCCGTATTTTTATGATAGATGCCCTGAAGCTTGGGCTGCACTTTTAGATCAGGCTGGCCCAACAAGGGCGCACAGCTACTTATTGAATCTAAATTGACATAAAACGGAGTCCCGTTTTTGAAAAAACAACTCAAAGCCCCTACCTGGTTGATATCAGGAAAACCACTCGGCGCGTTGATCAGAGACAACGAACCTACTCCTTCAACCCAAACGCATGTATTGGTACTGACCGTATTGGATGTGCTGGGACTCAGATAAAAGTGTCGGTAATCATTTCCATCAACTAAAGGCCTGGGTATAATACTGTCCACTTTATAATATCCAGCATCTTCATAAAAAGGCGTGATGGGGTTTTTCATGTCTATAGAATCGCCGACCCCCAAGGAAAAATCGTAAAGCAAGTATTCTCTTGAGGAGCCGTTTGCTTGAGCTATTCTCAAAAAGACTTGCCGTAATCCTTGATTTTCGCGCAACCAGAAGGAACGAGAAATATAATGATAGCCATCCAAAACTTTATAAAAGGTGTTGTTCACAATGGTATCGCCATTGGTAAAATAAGTATCCGTGAGACAGCCAAAATAACAATTGGTGAAATGCCATTCATTAAAACCGTTCAGTAGTGGTTCGTACTGTTGGCTATGGATTTTGGCTTGACCAAAAATCGCAAAAACAGCAATCAAAAAACCCGTCAGGTTTTTTCTATAAGACTTAGCGATAGAGCTCATCTGGGTCAATGTTTAAATGTTCTAGAAACTGTATGGCATTGTGTATGTCCGTACTCAGAATGCGGTCCTGCTCCACAATCGGGACATCTGCTCGAAAGACTTTGAGTACAGAAGCCAAAAAATCAGAAGTTGCATGTGTTGTTCTGAAATACATGGCCTGAGAAGCGTTAATGAGTTCAATAGCCAATACAGTGGTGAGGTTGGTCAAAATCTGATCGCATTTGGTCGCTGCATTAGCCCCCATACTTACATGATCCTCTTGACCATTTGAAGAAACAATGGAATCTACCGACGCCGGCGTTGCCAATTGCTTGTTTTGACTCACGATACTCGCCGCAGTATACTGAAGGATCATCAATCCGCTATTGAGCCCTGGGTTTTGGACCAAAAATGCTGGCAAACCTCTTGTTCCACTAATTAATTGATAGGTGCGGCGCTCTGAAATATTACCTAATTCAGCCATGGCAATGGCCATAAAGTCCAGGCCGAGTGCTAAAGGCTGACCATGAAAATTTCCTCCAGAAATAATTTTATCATCGCCACTAAAGACCAGCGGATTGTCGGTCACTGAATTGATTTCCGTCTGCATGGTTTTGCGTACAAAAGAAATCGTGTCCTTTGTCGCGCCATGGACCTGAGGCACACAACGAAAAGAATAAGGGTCCTGAACTTTTTTATCCGGAGCCTGCTCTACAGAACTGCCTTCCAAAAAACCAGTAATGCGTTCTGCTGTTTTTATTTGACCCTGGTGGGGACGGATCAAGTGAATCAGCGGATCTAATGAGCTGTTATTGCAGTTGAATGCATCCATCGATAGCGCAGCGATTAAATCAGATAAATACATTAAGCGGTGGCTCTTAATCAATGCATAAACCCCATAGGCACTCATGAATTGAGTTCCGTTGAGTAGGGCTAAACCTTCTTTTGCCTCTAAGATGATGGGGAGCCAATTATGGTCCTTAAGGACTTGCTCGGCCTCAATGGGCCCGTCAGGTCCATGAAAATGGCCTTTACCTAGTAAAGGCAAGGCCAAATGTGCTAGTGGTGCTAAATCACCTGAGGCTCCGAGGCTGCCTTGCTGATAGATAATAGGCAGTAAGTCGTTGTTATAAAAATCGATCAATCGTTCGACCGTTTGCCGGTGGATCCCGCTATAACCATAGCTCAAGGATTGAATCTTGAGCAGAAGCATGATTTTTACAATTTCCTTTGGCACCAAAGCACCCGTCCCACAAGCATGAGACACGACAATGTTTTCTTGTAGCTGCGCTAAGTCATCAGCCGAAATACTGGTGTCGCATAAGGAACCAAATCCTGTATTGATGCCATAAATAGGTTTTTTGGCTCGGGCGACTTTTTCGTGCAAATAATTATATGAAGTGTCAATTGCATCCATAGCCTCTGGACTCAAGGCCAAAGCTTTTTGCTGCTCGATGATGCTGTGAACCGATTCAATGGTCAAAGCCGCTTTACTAATATAATGGTGGTCATTCATAAGCTTCGAATTTAAGCATAAATCTGCAAAGATTAAATCCCCTGAATCAAAATGCATCTAAGCTATATGCACTTAGGCCTTATAATTGGCTGATTGATTGGGTTCAGCGCCAAAAAGAGTCCTTTTGATAACAGGAATTGTTGATAACATAGCAAGTAACCGCCCCTTGTCTTTGGCTATTTTATTAAATTTGTACGACTTAAAATCTGGATCATGAAAAATACCGCATTAACCAAAGTTCACGAGGCCTTAGGGGCCAAAATGGTCCCCTTTGCAGGCTACAATATGCCTGTATCTTATCAGGGCGTGATCGCCGAACACGAAACAGTACGTGCTGGGGTGGGTGTTTTTGACGTGTCGCATATGGGTGAATTTTTCATCCAAGGCCCTCATGCTTTGGCTCTGATCCAATCGGTGTGCAGCAATGATGCATCCATAATGGTCGACGGACAGGCGCAGTATAGCTGTATGCCCAATGACCAGGGAGGCATTGTCGATGATTTGATTATCTATCGTTTTGATCATGAGCACTATATGTTGGTGGTCAACGCCTCTAATATAGAAAAAGACTGGGCCTGGATACAGCAACACAATAGCATGGGTGCCCAGATGACCAATCGCTCGGATGAATATTCCTTGTTGGCCGTGCAGGGTCCACAAGCCTTAGAAGTACTGCAGGAGCTGACAACAGTAGATTTGTCCAAGCTAAAATTCTACACATTTACGCAAACCAAAGTTGCGGGACTTGAAGATATTATTGTCAGTGCTACAGGATACACTGGGAGTGGTGGTTTCGAAATCTATTGTAAAAACAATCAAGCAGAAGCCTTATGGCGTGCGCTGTTCGAAGCCGGAATCCCCTGGAACATAAAACCTATAGGACTCGCTGCCAGAGACACCCTAAGACTAGAAATGGGGTATTGCCTTTATGGTAACGATATCGATGACCAAACCTCACCGATCGAAGCGGGACTTGGTTGGATTACCAAATTCACCAAAGAATTCACCAATCACCAGGCCTTGGCCCGCCAAAAAGAAGAAGGACCGCAACGCAGACTTGTGGCTTTCGAACTCCTGGACCGGGGCATCCCGCGTCAAGGATACCGAATCTTGGAGGAACAAGGCCGTGCGATTGGACAGGTCACTAGCGGTACCATGTCTCCTTCTATGGGCAAAGGTATTGGAATGGGTTATGTCACTAGTGATTATAAATCACTAGGCACTCATATTTTTGTAGAAATACGCAATAAATCTGTCGCTGCAGAAATCGTTCGCTTGCCTTTTTACAAAAAAGCATAATTGATGAAACCCGATACCTCCACCCCCCGAATTTTGATCCTAGGAGGTAGTGGGTTTTTGGGCCATTCCCTCTATAAAGAGCTGCAACCTTTTTTCCAAGTATATGGAACCTTTACCGGAGAGGACATCGGTTTTCAGAGAAATCAGGCATTTATCACGTATGACACCACCCGCGATGATCTGACGTCCATTTTGGAACTCATAGAACCTGACCTGGTCATTGTCGCTCACCGAAGCCCTTACCCGCAGGGCATTGAGGCCATGAAATTATTGGCTCATTATTGCCGTGAGCATAACGCTTTTTTAATGTTCTTATCCCATATAATGGTATTTGATGCGGTCAAAAAATTTCCATCATACCCTGGTGACCGTACCATAAGCGAATCGCAGACCGGGCGATATTTCATTGCATTAGAAAAAATAGTCCAAGAACTTCCCAGCCAATTGTATTGTATCGCGCGCCTTTCTATGGTCCTTGGCTTCAATGCCCCAATCATGCAATTGATCAAACAAAGCATCATCAATCGGGTGCCCATAGACGTGTTTCCGAATCTTATTGTCAGTGCGACGACCATCACTCAGGTGGTGCGTCATATCCACTATTTGATCAACAAAAGGCATGTGGGTGTTTACCACATCGCCAGCTCAAACGTGATGCACCACAATGACCTTATCCAAGAGATTTGTCATAAACTCAACATCAAGGACCCTAAGATTAAGAATGTCTATCACTCCAACGATGATCAATACCTTGCCTTACTGAGCCGTGCCGATCATTGGCCAGATTTTTTAGAATTTTCTATCGAATCAGTTCTAGAGTCCTGTACGCTTAGCCATATCAGCACGCCAAAGACATTACTCCAGATTGGCCTCAATTAAACACCAAACGCGCAGAATTATTAATCACAATTATTTTTATAAGCATTGGAATTTATATTTTTGCTAAAACAATAGAATTATGGGAAGAGCCTTCGAATTTCGAAAAGCACGTAAAATGAAACGTTGGTCAGCCATGAGCAAGGCCTTTACACGTATCGGCAAAGACATTGTTATGGCCGTCAAAGATGGAGGCCCCGACCCTGACAGTAATTCCCGTCTGCGTGCGGTCATCCAAAATGCCAAGGCCGTCAACATGCCCAAAGACAATGTCGAGCGCGCCATTAAACGCGCTTCGGACAAAAGCTTAGGCGATTTCAAAGAGATTGTTTTTGAAGGCTATGCCCCACACGGCATTGCTATTCTTATCGAAACCGCAACCGACAACAACACCAGAACGGTCGCTAATGTCCGTTCGTATTTTAATAAATGCGATGGTAGTCTTGGGACCTCTGGATCGGTCGTGTTTATGTTTGATCATGTATGCAATTTCCGGATCAACAGAGGCGCTATGGATCTTGAAGAGCTCGAATTAGAGCTTATTGATTTTGGTGTGGAAGAAATTTTTGAAGATGAAGATGGCTGCCTTATTTATGCGCCATTCGAAAGCTTTGGGGCCATTCAATCCTATCTTGAGGCGCAGTCATTGGAGATCCTCTCTTCGGGCTTCGAACGCATCCCTCAGATAACCAAAGCATTGACCCCAGAACAAGCTGCTGATGTCGACAAATTACTCGAAAAGATTGAAGAAGATGACGACGTTCAAAACGTCTATCATACCATGGATGAATCTTCGGATTGATCTTTGTATTCCCAAGAGTATTCGGGAACTTTTCCATTTGACCCTTTGAAAAACAGTTGAATCTGTGGCAATTCTTTTTCTATGGCGCCAGTGATCTCGATGGGCTGGCCTATGCGTACTTGTTTTTCACGATAAAACAAGGCGATAGGCACCACGGGGACCTGAGCCTCTTGAGCAATATAATAAAATCCAGTACGCCAGTCTTTGACTTTCTTGCGGGTGCCTTCTGGCGAAAGGGCCAATCGAAATAATTTCTCTCCTTCAAACAAATGAGCGATAGCCGACACCTTATTTTGTCCTCCTGTGCGGTCTAAGGGACGTCCGCCAGTCCAGCGGAAGTAATACTTAAAGGGCCAAATGAATAGTTCCTTTTTACCCAAATAATTAATGCGCAGACCGAGAACACTTCTGATCAACAAGCCTAAAATAAAATCAAATGAACTGGTGTGCGGCACCACAATGATTACCGCATGAGTCACTTTGGGGTCTATGGTTCCCTCAATAGACCAGCCCATTATTTTGAAAAATAAAATCTTTGCTAAAAACTTGATCACCACTTACATCTTTCGGTATAAATCCTTGAGTACTTTGGCGTTTACTTTTTGTTCCCAATCTGGCCCTAAAGCATTTTCCCATAGCGGCGAAAGACTTAAGGCGATGGACACCATGGTATCCATTTGTACTGGCGTGAGATCACGGCACACCTCTTTGGGCAGTGTGATGCCATGATGCACAATCATTTGGTTGAATAAGGCCACATCTTCGGGGTAATAATCTTCAAGATGTTGAAAAACAATACAGTTTCCAATACCGTGCTTAACACCAAGCACATAAGATAGTCCATAACTCATCGCATGGGCCACGCCTACTTGAGAATAAGCGATGCTCATCCCTCCGTGCCAAGAAGCCATCATGAGCTTTTCTTGAGCCGATTCAGGAGAGACTTTCGGGTCAAGGAATATTTCGAGGCATAAATCGTAGGCTTTTTCACCATAACTTTTGCTGAATTCATTCAAAAAAGTCCCGTTGAGAGACTCAACACAATGAATAAAGCAGTCCATTCCGGTATAGAACCATTGATTTTTGGGGACACCGTCGGTGAGTTCCGGGTCCAAAACAACCTGATCAAATGGTGTGAAGTCGCTATTGATACCTAATTTTTTCTCTGGCCCAGTCAGTACCGTGGTACGAGACACTTCAGCACCCGTACCTGATATGGTAGGAATCCCGACATGATAAACAGCTTTATTTTTGACCAAGTCCCATCCTTGGTATTCGCTTGCCTGGCCTTTATTGGTCAACATAATCGAAACCGCCTTAGCTAAATCCAATATAGAGCCCCCACCAATACCAATAATACCCGACGGACGATAGGTGAATTCTGTTTTGATGCTTTTAACCAAAACATCGACCTGCTCGGTTTTGGGTTCTTCAAACGACGAGATGAATAATAGTTTGTCGTTAAATCGCAGTGGAATGCGACTAATGACCGATTCTTTATTTTTGAAAACCTCATCCACCAAAAAGATAAAGGGGGCTTTGTCCTTGCGGTACGGCCCAATAATTGATGTGAGTTGATCAAAACAGCCTCTACCGAACACCACTTTGGGTACCATTGGGAAATTGCGGTATTTGTTATTGATAGGCAAACGCTTTTCCTCTTTTAAAATTTTATTGGCCCGCACGAGATCCTCGGGCGTATCGATTTCAATACCTTGGGTATTGGAGATGGCCATTTTGATTCGTTTGCCGTATTCTAAGAAACGAATGCATTCAATTTTTTCGGTAGCCTCCAAAATAGTCATCGGCAATCGATAAAAATCCAACAAGGCTTGTTTGCGAAAAGCGTAAATTCCTTTGTGCTTGAAGTATTGCACGGCGGTATTTTTATCCCGTGGGTACGGTATCGGCGAGCGTGAGAAATACAAAGCAAAATTTTCTTTATCCACGACCACTTTGACGGCATTGGGATCACTAATCTCACGCCAATCATGAATCTCGGTCATCAGTGAGGCCAGATCAATCTGATCGGCATCGGCTCCGTTAAAAACACTTAATACCTGCTCTAATCCTTCCTTACTGGTAAAGGGCTCATCGCCCTGAACATTCACCACGATGTCAACATCCATATGCACTACTGCCTCGGCAATCCGATCGGTACCGCAGTCGTGTTCCTTTTGGCTCATGATGGCCTTACCTCCATGCCATTCAATTTCTTTAAAAATGACATCACTATCGGTCACCACGTATACCTGGTCAAACAAACCTGTGGCTTGAGCAGCCTCATAGGTGCGTACGATCACTGGCTTACCACCAAGGTCTTGCATTAACTTACCTGGGAATCTCGAGGCGCCATAGCGCGCGGGTATCATGGCTACAATTTTCAATGGAGTGCGTTTAATTGCCGTCAAAAGTAATTAGTTTAAATGATTTAATAATCATTGTTTAACTCAAGATACAAAAAAGCTCTTGGGGTTGTCCCTAATCCTCAAAAAAGTCTTTGGCAAATCCCATCAAATAAACCCGAGATTTGGCCCGAGTAATTGCCGTGTATAGCCACCGCAAATAATCGCGATCCATACCGTCTTTAAGATAAGGTTGTTCGATGAAAACCGTATGCCATTGTCCCCCTTGTGATTTATGACAAGTAATGGCATAACTGAACTTAACCTGTAAGGCATTAAAATACTTATTGCCTTTAATGGCGAGGAACTTCTTATAGTTTGAGCGCTCCTCCTGATAATCCTCTTTGACCGCCTCATAGAGCTTATTGGCATCGTCATAAGACAAAGATGGTGTTTCCGCGGTCAAGGTGTCGATCAGCACTACCGTTTCAAAAGGGCTCATCGATGGATAATCGACCATGCGTACCTTCACTTGAGCAAAACGAAAACCATACAGCTCGCTGAAACCATAAATCTCGAGGACCTCTACAATATCGCCATTGGCAATAAATCCAGCTTCATCTTCGGGCTTTAACCAAAAATAATTGTTTTTAACAACCATAAGGTAGTCTCCAGTTGAAAGCTCTTCTTCCTGAAAAAGAATGCGTTGGCGAATTTGTTGGTTGTAAAGGTTAGCCCGTTTGTTGGAGCGCACAATGATCACGGTATCTTCATATCCCTGCTGGGCATAACTCTCCTCGATCGCTTCCATCAATTCCTGGCCGCTTTCTGGACGGATTACCTCTGGGCTGCCCGAAATCGCAAAACGCAAATTCTGGTAATCCTCTTGATTAAGCGCGTGGCGTATTCGGCTAGCGTTGAACAAAATACCACTATTCTCCGACTGACGCATGACCTCATCCAGCTCTATATGCTGGACTTTCTTTTGGTAATTGGCCTCCAAAACTGCTGGATCCAAAGCCGGACTCAGGGTCAAATGAACTGGTGGTAATTGGGCCGTATCCCCAACCAAAATAAGCTGGCAGTTGACCCCGCTGTAGACATAAGTAATCAAGTCATCCAACAATGATCTCCCTTCGAAGAACTTGGCATCGAGACTTGTGTCGGGAACCATCGAAGCTTCATCGACAATAAACAAGGTATTGCGGTGCTTATTGGGCTGCATGGTAAAACTCACTCCGCCTCCCTTTCTGCTCTTGGGGTGGTATATTTTTCGGTGAATGGTATGGGCTGTTTTGCCGCTGTATTGACTAATGACCTTAGCCGCGCGACCAGTTGGCGCCATAAGCACCACCGACCGTTTGATGTGCCACAATTGATTGACCAGCGTACTGACCAGAGTTGTTTTTCCAGTCCCCGCGTAACCCTTAAGCATATAAATCGCCGAACGGTCCGGATGCACACAAAAATGCGCCAGCTGTTGCATGGCAATATCCTGCTTGTCGGTTGGCGGGAATTTAAACTCCTTCCGTAAGGTTTTATAAAAATCTGAAGCGGTCATTTCGCGGCGAGAACTATGCTCAAAGATAGTTAGGTTTTTTTCGAATTTACTTTTATGAATAAAAAAATATTGTAGATTTGCCTTAGTACCAAAATACGCTATTTCACCACTTAAAATAGATCAATGAAACTAGTTATTAAGCTTGTCCTTTGGGTTTTCATCCTCATCTTGAGTTATCAATTGTACCAATCAATTATTGGACCTGTGCACTTTAATGAGGCCAAAGAAGAACGTTACGTTGCGGTTATCGCTCAGTTAAAGGACATTAAAGCAGGCCAGGAAGCTTTTCAAGAAGTGACAGGATCTTTTAGTGCCAATTTTGATAGCCTGGTCCGTTTCTTAGATACTGCTGAATTTGCCATTACAGCCCGGCGTGATACCAGCTATGCTGATGTCGCCAAGAACAGAGCTTTTGGTTTAGATGCGCAAAAAGGTGGTTATTATATTGAAGATATCATTATTGACACATTGAGCTTTGTCGCAATAAAGGATTCACTTTACCCTAAATCTAATCGTTACCAGACGATGATGAACATACCCAACAGCGAAGCCCAATACGAATTACGTGCTGGAAAATTAGACAGAAACGGAACCATTTATTCGGTGTTTGAAGCAAGGGCGTCTAAAGACATTATTTTGGCAGGACTCAATCCTGATCTTATCTCACAGGAAAAACAAGTCAACTCAGTGGATGGCGTTAATGGACCTTATGTTAAAGTGGGGGCCATGGACGACGTAAACACGAGTGGGAACTGGCCTAAACTTTATGACACTGCAAAAGACAAATAGCCAAAATCCTCATCAGCATACGAGTTGGTCCGTTCAAGTTTCCTTGACCGGACTTTCTTTTTTGTCTATACCCCAACTAGGTCAAGCGATCCATGCGCAAGAAAATTTTCCCGTGCCAACCACAGCAGAGGGACTCACCCAAGCGCTCAAGCAGTTCTGGCTCCCTCATTATAATGCGTCGGGGCAAAACTTAACGACAAAGGTATTTCATCAATCGCCCTATGCCACCGTGGTGCCTTTGGCTCTATTTGATGCCAATAAGGGGATGGATTACCTCAAATTAAATACCCGACTTCTCAAAACCGATGTAGTGGCCTTCGATATACTTGAAGCCCAGGAGCTCGTGGTCGTTTATATTCCATTCACGAACGTCAACAACTTGGTTTTCGATACAGTGGGTCCATTTGAGTTTGAGCACAGCGCCACCGGAATTTTAAGACATTTATTGACCACCAGAAAATCTATCAAAAACACCGAAGTCTTTGCCAATATTTATAGAGACAGTTTTGACTTGATCGTTATTGAATCAGGACGCCTGATTCTGTATAACAATTATGCCTATCACGCCCCAGAAGATTTTTTATATTACCTGCTCTTCGGTCTGGAGCAATTGAATTTGAATCCTGAAGAAGTTAACTTATATTTGTCGGGTGAAGTTTCTAAGGCCGATGCTTTATTTCAAAGCGCATACACTTATGTACGGCATGTATCTTTATATACCGACCACCAACTCAAAAATATTGCTCAAGTCGAGCACCATCAAGCCCTTGTTTTAAAAACATCTCTGTAATGCGTATCATTTCTGGCCGCCACAAAGGACGGCGTCTCACAGCACCCAAAAATTTACCTGTTCGTCCTACGACAGATTTTGCCAAGGAAGGCCTATTCAATATGTTACACCACCGCTTTGCCTTGCACGAAGTGTCGGTTTTGGACCTTTATTCGGGAACAGGTAACATTGCCTACGAATTTGGATCTCGTGGCGCTCTATCGATAGTTTGTGTTGATGAGCATGCGGGTTGCTGTCAGTATATTCAGCAAACCAGCGCACAATTAGACTTGCCCATATCGGTGGTTCGTTCAGAAGTAGATAAATTTATCGTAAAGCACTTGGGCCATTATGATGTCATTTTTGCCGATCCGCCTTATCAATTTTCTAAGGAGCAACTCAATAGTTTCATTGATGTTGTATGTGGCGGGGCTCTATTGAATGAAGCGGGTCTTTTTATTTTAGAGCACACCAAGGGTCACGATCTTAGCGATCACCCTAAATACAGCGAATCCCGCAAATATGGGGGATCCGTGTTTAGTTATTTCTCAAATTAAAAAAAAGCAGGCCTATAAGCCGGATTCTGTATTCGCCGAGGCGAATCCTCATCATTTATCTAGGTGCTGAATTACTTCAGCACTCCATCTGCCTACCCTCCTACTCAAGCGGGAACTCTCAAACATAGGTTTACATGGCATTTCACCGCATAGAGTTTACCTGGTTTCACTACAGCATGATCTGTACATTCTTTCTGTTGCACTGGTCCTGATCCATTAAAAATGAACCGACGGCCGTTAGCCGCTATGCTTCCCTATGGTGCCCGGACTTTCCTCCTTTATAAATAAAGGCGATAAGGCGGCCTGCGCGGTAAAATTAATTTAAATGTTGATAACTCGCCTAAATATTGAGGGTTCATTTTGAGAAATCTTGGCCCTGCTTTTTATCTTTGTTTTCAATGGAGCATTTCATCGTATCGGCACGAAAATACAGACCCACCAACTTCAATGATGTTGTCGGGCAAAAAGCCATTACCCGCACTTTAGAAAACGCCATTCAGCAAAATCATTTAGCCCAGGCGCTACTTTTTACAGGACCACGTGGTGTGGGCAAGACCACTTGTGCACGTATCCTGGCTAAAAAGATCAATGAAGATGGGGATCATCAAAAGGACGAGGATTTTGCGTTCAACATTTTTGAACTAGACGCTGCTTCCAATAACTCTGTGGATGATATCCGCTCATTAATCGAACAAGTACGTATTCCTCCCCAAATTGGGCAATTTAAGGTCTACATTATAGATGAGGTCCATATGTTATCCTCCGCTGCCTTTAACGCCTTTTTAAAGACCTTAGAAGAGCCTCCTAAGCATGCCATCTTTATCCTAGCCACCACCGAAAAGCACAAAATCATTCCAACGATCTTGTCTCGTTGCCAGATATTCGATTTCAAGCGCATTACCGTCGAAGATATCAAAGGCCAACTAGAAGAGGTTGCTAAAGCAGAAGGTATCGAGGCTGAAGAAGACGCCTTACACATCATCGCTCAGAAAGCCGATGGTGCTATGCGGGATGCCCTATCCATTTTTGATCGTGTCGTCAGTTTTTCAGGCAAAAACATGACGCGAGCAGCAGTCACCGAAAACCTGCACGTTCTCGATTATACCCATTATTTTAAAATGACTGATGCGATGCTTCAGGCGCAAATTCCAGAACTGCTCTTGGATTACGATCAAATCCTGGCACAAGGCTTTGACGGCCATCATTTCATCTCTGGACTGGCTTCTCACTTTCGTGATTTAATGGTCGCCAAAACACCACAGACTGTTGGACTCATGGAGTTAGGCCCAAAGATCCAAGAGCAGTATCTCAAGCAATCTCAAGCCACCAGCAGTATATTTCTGATGGAGGCTTTAGCTATGGCCAACACCTGTGACTTGTCATACAAGAATAGCCGAAATCCGAGACTACTGGTAGAGCTTTGCCTGATGCAATTGGCTTCTCTGAATCATTCAGATCAAAAAAAAAAATCAGCTAATCAGGCCTATATAATTCCTGCCCATTTGATGACGCCTTCTGTTGCAAGCACTTCTGCTGCAGACTCCGCTGTTGCAATCGCTTCTACTACAATATCAGATAATCCTAAAAAATCATCTCCAAGTGATGTCCCTCTGGACAAAATAGAATCCACAAAGACAGAACAGTCTTGGGATCAGTCGGCAGGGAATCCAAAATCACCTGAATTAACGCCCACAGTTGATCAACCGCCGAAAGTTGATGCAGAAGATCTCCCGACAGCAGCAAAAATACAGGAAATTGAAGGGGCACAAAGACCGACTTTAGAGCCCGTCGTAGCACCTGCCAAAAAACCAGAATTCACTTTTGAAGGGGTGCGTAAAAAGACATCTTCTTTATCGCTCAAAAGTATTTCTGAAAAAAATCAAATTCAAGAGATTGTCAAATCTCGAGAACCCGCCACAGCGGTTTTACCAGAAAGCGCTTTTACCGAAGTGGCATTTAAAGCGGCCTGGAGCGCATATGCCACAAAAGTTGAAGCAGCGGGACAGTATAATCTTTTGTCCCATTTGACGATGGTTGCCCCGATTTTGAAGGACACCATGATTTGTTTGACCTTCCCTAATGACACCATTAAGATTGAGGTCGAGCGCGAAAAAGGATCTTTATTGGCTTTTTTACATAAGGAACTGAACAACCATGCCATTAGCCTGAGCATTGACGTAGTAGAGAGTGAAAACACACGATACGCCTACACCCCTGCCGAAAAATTCGAAAAACTCAAAGAAAAAAATCCGTTCATTGAGACCTTAAGGGTCGCTCTTGATTTAGAACTTTAATCAATTCATATGTCATCCAATACGGACAGCTCCAAAAAAATGCTCGGACTCAAATTGCCCACCGACCCCAGATGGGTCAATATTGTCGCCAAAAACATTGACGAAATACTTACGGATCATGCCTATTGCGAGCAAAAAGCTGCCTCAACGGCAATTTCATTTATCATAGGCTACCCAGAATACAGCGATTTAGTGGCCGAAATGACGCTTTTGGCACAAGAAGAAATGAGTCATTTCAAAATGGTCCATGACCGTATTGTGGCTCGGGGCCAACACTTAGGCCGTGAACGAAAAGATGGTTATGTCAATAAACTCATGACGTTTTTTGCCAAAGGAGGTAGCCGCAATACCAACCTAGTGCATCGACTTTTATACGCCGCACTCATTGAGGCCAGAAGCTGCGAGCGTTTTAGGCTGCTTAGTGAAGCGTTAGAAGACAAATCGTTGGCTGAGTTTTACCGCAAGCTCATGATCAGCGAGGCCAATCACTATATTATGTTTTTAACCTTTGCCCGTCAATATGGAGATCGCGCGGTTGTAGATCAAAAATGGCATGATTTACTCGAATTTGAAGCTCAAATCATCAAAGACTTGGGCAGTGCCGAATTAGTCCATGGCTAATCCGCAGTGTCTATAGGGCTCTATTTTCATTGTATAGACGCTTGACAATACCGTCAGCCAGTCCAATTTTAGGCACATAGATGTTTTTTGCTTGACTCCATTTCATGGCAGACAAATAAATCTTTGTCGCAGGAATAATGACGTCCGCTCGGTCTGGATTCATATCCAATTCATAGATCCGTTCGTGATAAGTCATTGACTTGAGTAATTCATAGTAGTTCGACAAGAAAAAATAACTCAAAGGTTTACCAATTTTCTTACCGCTTTTTGCATAAATACTATTGATATTCCCACCCGAACCGATGACGTCAATTTTATCATACTGCGCGGTGTTTTGGGTGACCCAAGACTTGACTTCGTCCCAAACACTCTCGCGCACCATGTCATTAAGAATACGGACGGTACCCAATTTAAACGATTTAGAAACCAGGGCTTCGCCCCCAGTAAAAAGGGTTAATTCAGTACTTCCACCACCAACATCTACATAAAGAAATGTCTTGTCTGAATCGATAAAAGCACCCAAATCTGTGCCGGCAATAATGTCTGCTTCAACCTCACCATCGATAATCTCAATAGCAATTCCCGTGGCCTTAAAAATAGCGTCAGCGACTTCTTGCCCATTTTTTGCCTCACGCATGGCAGAGGTAGCGCAAGCGCGGAAGCTCACTACATTGTGGTTTTTGATGAGTAATCTAAAAGCCTCCAAGGCCTCGGTCATACGGCTCTGGTTCAATGGCGAAATATAACCGTTGAGGAATACATCGGCACCCAACCGAATAGGTACGCGGACCAAAGATGTTTTTTTGAAGCGCGCGGGCTTGCCAGGCAATTGTGTTACAGAAGCAATTAAAAGCCTAATGGCATTGGAACCAATATCAATACCGCCATATTTCTCAATGACCATCATGAACCTTCCAATTTCTTTAAATAATAGTCATATAAAGCAAACTGGGAGCGAATGACCGGGCCACTCTCACAAATATAGGCATTGTCCTGTGTTTGAGATATCAGTCGCGCCTTGACATTATCTTGCCATGTGATTTCAAAGGTCTCGAGTAATTCCTGTTGTATATCTTGATCGTATATCGGGCAACTGATCTCAACACGAGAATCAAAATTGCGGGCCATAAAATCTGCCGAAGAAATATAAACCTTTGGCGATCCGCCATTTTCAAAGATATACAAACGCGTATGTTCTAAGAATTTATCTACTACACTAATGACCTCAATATGCTCACTCATCCCTTTGACCCCGGGTATGAGGCAACAGATACCACGAACCACAATTTGAATTGAGACCCCTTGCTGACTGGCATGGTAGAGTTTTTCAATAATACGGTGATCTGATAGACTATTGAGCTTGAGTTTTATACCACTAGACAATCCCCGTTGATGGTTTGCTATTTCATGGTCTATCAATTCACTCCAAACATCTCGGGTGTAATGTGGTGAAACCACCAAGTGTTTATAGGTCTTCATTCGGTAATTGACATCGAAGAAATTAAAGACTTTGTTGATGTCTTTACCAATGTCATCATTGGCGGTAAACAAAGTGTAATCCGTGTATATTTTAGCCGTCGTCTCATTGAAATTTCCAGTACTGATAAAGGAATAGCGTTTGATTTTATCACCTTCTAAACGTTCAATAACACAGGCCTTACAATGAACCTTAAGGCCCTTAACACCAAAAATAAGCCGCACACCTTCATTTTGCATTTGCTCTGCATAATGAATGTTGGCTGCCTCGTCAAAACGTGCCCTTAATTCGATCTGCACCAAAACATCTTTGCCGTTTTTTGCTGCATTGATCAATGAGCTGGCGATATGCGAGACTTCTGCCAAGCGATAAATCGTGATTTTGATCGATTGTACCTTGGGATCTAAGGCAGATTCACGCAAAAATTTGACCACATAGCGAAAGGTTTGGTATGGTGCGTGCAGTAGGTAGTCCTTTTTTGCAATTTTCGCCAATAAGCTTCCTTCGAAGCTCATGCCAGAGATAGGTAATGGTCTCTTAATCTGGTAGAGTAAATCGGCTCGTCCTAAACTCGGGAATTTCATATAATCTCGGCGGTTGTGGTAACGGCCACCGGGAATAATGCTGTCAGTACTATTGATATTCATTTTTTCCATCAAAAAATGCAAGGTCTCAGGGGCAATGGTTCGGTCATAGACAAAACGAACAGGATCTCCTGAACTCCGCTTGGCCACACTCTTGGATATTTTTTCCAAGAAACTCCGGCTCAAATCTGAATCGATATCCAGCTCAGCATCACGGGTGATTTTAATCATGTGCGCTGTTATAGATTCATAATCAAAAATGCTAAAAATAATGTCGAAGCAATGGCGAATAAGGTCATCTAAAAGTATGATGTATTTTTGCCCGTTTTCTTCGGGCAGCGGGACAAAACGATCAATTCCTTCGGGTAATTCTATCAAGGCATAATTGACTTTTTCCTTAAAGTTAGTGTCCTCTGGACTCATCACAATGCGCACCGCTAGATAAGCTGCGCTGTCCTTTAATGCAGGAAAAGTATCCAACTCACTCAAGATAATTGTGACCAAAGCCGGACTGACCTCACGCAAAAAGTAATCAATAATAAATTCGCTCTGGGCTGGTGTAATTTGTGTCTCGTTAATCACGTGGACCCCTTCTTTGGCCAGTTCATGCTCTATGGCCCCTAAGATATCCAAACTCTGCTGTTGTTGGGCGATTACGGTTTGAGTGATGGACTCTTGGAGTTCAATAGCAGACATCCCTCCTAATTCGCTACGGCCGACTTTGCCGGCATCAACAATCCTTTTGATAGCAGCATAACGAACTTTAAAAAATTCGTCCAAGTTATTAGAGAAAATACCCAAAAACCGCAAGCGTTCAATCAAAGGTACTGATGCATCATTGGCCTCTTGAAGGACACGTGCATTGAACTTTAACCAGCTTAAATCACGGTTAATGTAGCGGTCATATTGTTTTTTTGGCTCTGGACTCATGGTTTAAACTCTATTGGGAATACTTTGTTTTTGGTGTGTCCTCTGCGCACATCCTTCCACTGATTGCATGTAAAGTCAATATGCACGAAACCACAAGTGGGTAAATTGTCGATTTTTAGATCACCAAGCATATTGACTAATGCGGTAAAGGCATGATTATGGCCCACCAATAAAACACGAGATACATTCTCGGGTAAATTCTTAATCAGATAAAGCACCTGCTCTCCACTAAAATCGTACATCTGGTGCATCATTTTGATCTGCTCCTGTTTGAGCCCAAAAGCGTCATGAAAAAAAACACCAGTTTGGATTGCTCTTGTGGCATCACTGTTTAAGACCAATTCAGGCGCTTTATATTGCGTTGCCACATAACGGGACAATATCCGAGCATCTAAGCGACCACGCTCCTTTAAAGGCCTTAGGTGATCGGGTTGATCTGTCGCCCATGAGGACTTGGCGTGACGTAAAAAATAGAGTGTTTTCATTAAATCTACATCTCATCTTAAGGAGCAAGACGCTCTATAGTCCATTTATCGTTAACAGCAGTATAGCGAAGACGATCGTGCAAACGATTTTCTCTTCCTTGCCAAAATTCAAATTCAATAGGCTTGACCAAATACCCGCCCCAATTATCGGGCTTGGGCACTGGATCACTCTGGTATTGTTGTTCGAGTCGACTTAAGGTCTGCTCTAAAAACGCTCTACTTTCCACAACCTGACTCTGGGGACTGGCCATAGCGCCGATTTGACTTCCCTTGGGGCGTACCGCAAAATAGGCCTGTGATTCTTCTTGAGATAATTTCTCGGCCTTGCCTTTAATATGCACCTGACGTTCCAAATTGGGCCAAAAAAAACTTAAGGACACTTGGGGGTTGGCAGCAATCGCCAGTCCCTTTTGACTCGCATAATTAGTGAAAAATTGAAAACCACGTACATCAAAATGCTTTAAAAGGACCACACGGCCTCTTGGATAGCCCTGCTGATCTACGGTAGAAAGTGTCATCGCATTGACCTCCTCTATGCCACTGGCCTGGGTCACCTGCTCAAACCACAATCCAAATTGCGCTACAGGGTCCGCAGCAGCCTGATCTTTGGTCAGCATGCCTTTTTGATATGATTTTCTGTGCTCGTGGAGTTTATGACTCATCCCATGATTAATTGTGCTGCAATTTACGAGAAATTCTAGAGTAAAGACCTGTAGCCATTAAATTTGCGTTAATCCATTGGCATCTCCAAATGGCAAGTTAAAACACCGTCCATCTTCGGCCAAATAGACCTGATCAAAGTACGTCAATGCTTCATCACGAAATTGAGTAACATCTGCATAGCGACCCGAATAATGACCTAAAATCAAAAAGCGTGCTTGCGCTTCTTTAGCAATTAGAGCAGCTTGTTGGGCCGTGCTGTGCTTGGTCCTGTCGCATAAATCTTGTTGGGCATTCAAAAACGTGCTCTCGTGATATAAAACGCTCACCCCTTTGATCAAATCGGCCAGACTGGGCAAGTATGCGGTATCACTGCAATAGGCATAACTGACAGGCACTCTGCATTGGTTGGTTACTTCTTGGTAATCTACTTGCGCTCCTTGCTCATTAGGGACATTATAACCCTGTTTCAGCTTTTTATAATACGCTGGACTAATACCTGCCTTTTCTGCGGCTTCACGATTCAGAATACGCTCTCCTGGTTTTGCTTTAAATAAAAATCCATTGGTGTATACCCTGTGATCCAAAGGGAGGGTTTCTACCGTTATCGCATCATCTTCATAAACCATAACAGAAGTTCTGTCATTAAGTTCCTGAAATAACAAAGGGAAGTTAGTCCAGGATTTACCTAGTCTTAACTGAAGGGTGATGATTTCCTTAAGGCCTTTAGGGCCATAAATATGAAGCGGCTCTTCACGACCAAGTAATCTTAAGGTCGAAATCAATCCAATCAGACCAAAATAATGATCACCATGTAAATGCGATATGAAAATATGCTTGATACGGGCAAACTTGATTCTATGTTGGCGCAGAGCCACTTGAGTTCCTTCACCACAATCAATCAAAAACAAATGCCCTGAAATATCGAGCAACTGAGCCGTAGGCCTTGCTTCAGCTCGAGGTGATGCCGAGTGACACCCTAATATTGTTAATTCTAAACCCATCATATGCTCTTGTTGCTGTGCCCAATCGTGTCGCCTTGCGTCTTAAATATAGTGATCAGAAGCCCAAATCACGCGCCATCTCTTCCATTTGGATGACATCTTCTGCCTCTAACAGGGTGGGGGCCATAGAGATGGTGTTTTCCAGCTCCGTTAGATTGAGCTGCGGTACCACCATAACCAAAGATTTCTTTGCTGCAGCAAACCCATTTGTCAGGTCCACAAACCCATTTATTTGTGTCATGCTCAATTGCGTAACGTCTGAAAAATCAATGATCATATGCCGCAATTCTGACCCCTTTAAACGATTTATCAGTATTTGGGGCAGTGCCGACATGTTATCGTCCGCAGCAACAACCAGCTCATAGGATTTATGGGATTGAATTGACATTTTAAGCGATTTTTGATGCCAATAAATAAATAATGGCCATGCGGATCGCCACACCATTTTCAACTTGATCTAGAATAATGGCTTGTGCACTATCAGCCACTGCGCTGGTAATTTCCACACCACGATTAATAGGTCCTGGGTGCATGACAAGAATTTTTTTATCCAAAGCATCCAAATGCGCCTTGGTCAACCCATATTGCTGGGTATACTCCCGTATTGTGGGAAAGTAACTCATGTCCATACGCTCGTTCTGTACCCGGAGCATATTGGCTACATCACACCACTTAATAGCAGATTGTAAATCAGTTTCTACAGACACACCCAAACTTTCGATATGTTTTGGAATAAGGGTTTTCGGGCCACACACCTTAACTTCTGCGCCAAGTTTTTGCAGGGCGAAAATATTAGATAGTGCCACACGTGAGTGTAATATATCACCAACAATCACTACTTTCTTCCCGGCGACATCTCCCAAGTTTTCTCGGATTGAATAAGCATCTAACAAGGCCTGTGTGGGGTGTTCGTGAGCACCGTCACCTGCATTAATGATTCGGGCTTTGACGTGTTTAGACAGAAACAAACTGGCTCCAGGGTTAGGATGGCGCATGACCACCATGTCCACTTTCATGGCCAAAATATTATTAACGGTATCAATTAAGGTCTCCCCCTTTTTGACAGATGAGCTCGCTGCAGAGAAATTAACCACATCTGCAGACAACCGCTTTTCTGCCAATTCAAAAGACAACCGTGTACGGGTACTGTTTTCAAAAAATAAATTGGCAATAGTAATGTCACGCAAGGAAGGCACCTTCTTGATGGGCCGGTTGATGACCTCTTTAAAACGATCGGCAGTTTCAAAAATAAGCTGAATGTCGCCCTCGGTGATGTACTTGATACCCAATAAGTGATCTACACTTAATTCCTTCATGCTAGTTTTCAACTAAATAAACCGCATCTTCTCCGTCCTGCTCATTCCAGCGTACCAAAACGCGCTCGCCATTTATCGCGTCGACTTGACGTCCTCGATAATCGGGCTGAATGGGCAAATGACGACTAAAGCGTCGGTCAATTAAGGTTAGTAATTCTATTTCCTGTGGGCGTCCAAAGCTCTGAATTGCCGTTAAGGCAGAGCGGATACTTCGCCCGGTATATAATACATCGTCAATTAATACGACTTTTTTGTCTTCTACAATAAAATCAATTTGTGTTTTGTTGGCCTCCAACGGCTTTGTTGAGCGTCTAAAGTCATCACGATAAAACGTGATGTCTAGATAACCTAATTGTACTTGGGGGATGTTATAATGCTCTAAGAGTAACGTTTTGAGACGTTCCGCTAAATACACTCCTCTGGGTTGAATCCCAATGAGTACGGTATGAACAAAATTAGTGTGATTTTCAATTAATTGACAAGCCAAACGATGTAGAGCGATCTGGATTTCAGTAGCGTTTAATAGCACTTTTTGGCTCATAGAGAAAGTCTGAATATAATTCAGGAGTCAAATTTAAGTGATTTTAATGAATTTATAGGCCTAAAGCATACAATATTCTGGTTGACCGGCAAAACTGCTTGAGAGAAGAGTCGGTCCTAAATACTTCTAAATCAGTATATAATAAAAACCAATGCCCCCCGCTAAGCGAGAGGCATTGGTTACAAATTTGGATGTTAAAAGGACGGGGTTAGTTACCCTTTCCTTCCATCTTATCCTTCAAATCCTGAAGCATAGAATTGGCATCACCTAAAGTTGGTTTTGACTCTTCTGCTTGCTTAGCAGCGACTTTAGCCGCTTTTTTCACAATTTTCGCTTCTTCTTCTTTATGAATAGACATGTGTGACGCAACGACTTTTTTGAAGTCTTTGTTGAATTCGATAATAACAAATTCAGCTTCTTCACCTTGATTAAGGTGTGTTCCGTCTTCTTTCTCTAAATGACGCTTAGGCACAAAAGCACTAATGTCATCATTGAAGTTAATAACGGCCCCTTTATCAACTATTTCATCAATTTTGGCCGTATGCTTAGTTCCTAAACCAAATTCAGCTTCATATTTATCCCATGGGTTATCCATAGTTTGCTTATGACCTAAACTTAATTTACGTCCTTCAACATCTAATTCAAGAACAACAACATCGAGTGTTTCGCTAATGGCTGTAAACTCACTTGGGTGTTTTACTTTTTTGGTCCAAGAAAGGTCACTGATATAAATCAATCCATCAATACCTTCTTCTAGTTCAACGAATACACCAAAGTTTGTGAAGTTACGAACGATACCATTGTGTTTAGAACCTACAGGGTATTTCGAGGTAATATCAGTCCATGGATCTGGTGTCAATTGCTTAATACCTAACGACATTTTGCGCTCTTCACGATCCAAAGTCAATACAACTGCTTCCACTTGATCGCCTACTTTGACGAAATCCTGTGCACTGCGTAAATGCGTCGACCAAGACATTTCACTCACATGAACAAGTCCTTCAACACCTTCAGCCACTTCAACAAACGCACCGTAGTCTGCAATAACAACTACCTTACCTTTGACTTTGTCACCAATTTTTAACTCATCACCTAAAGCTTCCCATGGGTGAGCACTTAACTGCTTCAATCCAAGTTGGATACGTGTTTTATCTTCATCAAAATCAAGAATAACAACGTTCAGCTTCTGGTCAAGATCAACGATTTCACTTGGGTGATTGATTCGGGACCAAGACAAGTCTGTAATATGCACTAAACCATCTACGCCACCTAAATCAACAAACACCCCGTAGGACGTAATGTTTTTAACAATACCCTCGAGGACCTGTCCTTTTTCTAACTGGCCAATGATTTCTTTTTTCTGTTCTTCGATATCGGCCTCAATCAAGGCTTTGTGCGAAACAACAACGTTTTTGAATTCGTGGTTGATTTTAACCACTTTGAATTCCATGGTTTTACCCACATATATATCGTAATCACGGATTGGTTTCACATCAATTTGCGATCCTGGAAGGAACGCCTCGATGCCAAAAACATCCACAATCATACCACCTTTTGTACGGCATTTTACGAATCCATTGACCACAGTTCCTTCGTCATGGGCCGTATTTACGCGTTCCCATGCTTTGATGGTTCTCGCTTTACGGTGTGACAAAATCAGTTGACCTGTAGCGTCTTCACGCACATCAATCAAAACTTCAACTTTATCTCCAACCTTAAGATTTGGATTGTAACGGAATTCGTTTAGGGAAATAACACCCTCACTTTTTGCATTAATGTCGATAATCGCATCACGGTCAGTCATGTGAACAACCAAACCATCAACCACTTCGTCATTTAACGTGTCGACAAAATTCTTGGCAACAAGCTTTTCGAATTCTTGCAATTGGCCTTCATCAACAGAGTCAATACCCTCTTCGTAGTTGTGCCAATTAAAATCTTTTAGAAATTGTTCTGGGTTTTGCACCTGCTCCACAACCTCTTGTTGTACGGGTGCTGCTGTAGTTTCTTGAGCTTCTACAGCGTCGTTTTTTGCTTCTTCAGCCATTTGTAGTTCTGTGTTGACTCCCTTTATTCAGAGCGTCTTCACGTATTGTATCCTGCGTTTTGCATGAAAGTTAGCAGCACAAACCACAGAAGGGTTTGAAAATAATTCACCTTTTTGCTTTCATATAGCTGCCAAAAAGGATGGCAAAAATAGGCCAATTGATTGTATTTTCAAAAAAATAATTGAAGTATGAATGATTTTATTCCTCAGGCTCTAAAATTGAGCTAAAACTGACCTTAGAACACACCACATAAGTCACCAAAAAATACTAAATTCTATTGTAGATTCGATCTTGTGCCAATTGCAATATCATTTGAAATTGATCGGACTGATTCATCTCACTATTATCAATAACCACTGCACCTTCGGCAACAATTAAAGGCGAGACTGCTCTTGAAGAATCCATTGTGTCGCGCGCAACAACATTGTCGTAGACCTGCGCATAGGTCACTGCAGGATCTGATTGTTGCATTTCCAGATAACGGCGTTCCGCGCGGACTTCTGCAGAAGCCGTCATGAATAATTTTAAATCGGCTTGAGGAAAAACCACAGACCCAATATCGCGACCATCCATGACCACGCCTCCTTGGGACTGAAACCCGCGCTGCATCCCAACCATTTTTTCGCGCACTTGCGGGATCGCGGCCACTTGACTCACCCGCTCTGAAATATGCATTTGGCGAATTTCATGGGCACAATTTCGGCCATTGAGGTGCGGCACGTCCTGCCCCTTGTCATCTTTAAGGAAAGCAACATTAATAATAGGCAACAAGCTGATAAGTGCCGATTGATCTATGGTATCGCCAACGAACAAATTGTTTTCAACTGCATAAAGTGTAATGGTACGGTACATCGCACCGGAATCTATGTAAACATATCCCAGATGTTGGGCCAAGGCTTTAGCCACAGTGCTTTTACCCGTAGAAGAATGGCCGTCGATGGCTATGGTTATTGTTTTCATTACTGAAGATTCATGTTTAAGCCGAAAAAGCTAGATGCGGCTGCACTATTGTATTTACTGTATGCATAACTCAAGCGCAATTTATTAAGCTTGATGCCAAATCCAGCACTTAATCCTGCAAAACTTCGCTGATCGACAATTCTGAGTTCTTCGCCGCGTCTAAAATTATACCCCAAGCGCAGATTAAATCCTTTCTCAGGAAACAATTCAACCCCCACAATAAGGTGTCTGAACAATTCATCCACTATTGTAATATTTTCTTTGGTCGCATTGCCCTCTAAATCAATTTCATCGCGATTTGGATTGGCAAAGGCCAACTTCCAGTTTTCCATATGTTCCAAGGTAAGATGCCAGCGTACAGGAATGTTATCCAAATCTTGAGAAGCACCAAAAATGATTTCGAATGGCAGTCGTTCTGCGGTAATGTCATATGGATCCAATTGCGCGCCAAAATTGCGTGCCACTAGCCCCAAATGAAGCCCGGTATCCTGGTCACGATAAAGTAGGCCTGCATCGATAGCGACACCAGTAGAATTGTATTGTTCGAGTGTTGAGGAAATAAACTTAACATTGGCGCCCACATAAAAGTTGCTGAACGGGATGTTTTTGGCGTGTCCAAAAGAAACAGCTAATTCGCCCCCGCTAAAGCTATTGGTGGGATTGCCCTGGGCATCATAACCCTCAAACGAACCATAATTAATATAGGTTACCCCAGTATGGAACACCTGAGTTCTGCGGTCATAGAGATAGGCATAACTGGCTGTGCCGTAAGAGACATCACCAATATAATTGTTGATGGTTAAGGCCAACTGATTATCCATCGCCGGGTTTATGGTCGCTGGATTAAAGAAAGCTTGGGTAGGATCGTAGTCAAAATTAGTGATGACTTTGCCTCCAAGGGCTACCTGACGTGGTGCACTTCCTAGATTCAGAAATTGATAGGCTGCGTTTCCTCCAACCTGTCCCTGCACAGCCAAGGCAAATAGCAAACAAATAAAAGTGAGCGGTCGAACAACCATAAGCTATAAAGAGGAGTTTCTGGTATCCATAACGACTACAATGATACTTTATTTTGCTTCTAAATGAAAGACAATCCCCGGTGAATATTTACCACAGTACTTTTGCGCGCTTTACTTTTTGAGGGGTTATGGCTAAGTCAACGACTTCCATCATATCAGATACGTAGTGGAAGGTTAAACCGGTCACATATTTCTCAGGAATCTCAATAATGTCTTTACGATTTTCCTTGGATAAAATAATTTCTTTGATGCGTGCTCTTTTGGCGGCCAATATTTTTTCTTTAATCCCACCAACAGGCAAAACTTTTCCACGCAAGGTGATTTCACCTGTCATGGCCAAACTGCGTTTTACTTTTCTTTGGGTAAATAAAGACACCAAAGACGTCAGCATTGTGATTCCTGCACTGGGGCCATCCTTTGGGGTTGCTCCCTCGGGAACATGAATGTGGATGTTGTGTGTTTTGAACACCTCTGGATCGATGTTAAGCCCCTCTGCATGAGATTTGATAAACTCCAGAGCAATCGTGGCGGATTCCTTCATTACTGTCCCCAGGTTTCCTGTCATGGTCAACAAGCCTTTACCCTTGGAAATTGCAGATTCAATAAATAAAATATCCCCACCTACTCGGGTCCATGCCAATCCAGTAACCACACCGGCCACATCGTTGTTTTCATATTTATGTCGTTCAAGTCTAGGCGCACCAAGCACTTTCTCGATGATCTCATTGGTGACATTGATCTCGTAGTCCTGCTCCATAGCAATATTCATCGCAGCATAGCGCACCATCTTGGCGATTTTTTTCTCTAAGCTTCTTACGCCACTTTCACGTGTATAACCCTCGACAATATACTCGAGTTGCTTCTTGCGTATCTTGAGCTGATCGCTCTTTAATCCATGTTCTTTGATTTGCTTGGGCAGTAAGTGCCTCTTTGCAATCTCAACTTTTTCTTCAATAGTATAACCCGAAACTTCAATGATCTCCATGCGATCAAGTAATGCAGGTTGAATCGTTCCAAGGCTATTAGATGTCGCAATAAACATAACTCTTGACAAATCATAACCTAGCTCCAAGTAGTTATCATAAAAAGCACTGTTTTGCTCTGGATCGAGCACCTCGAGCATTGCGGAGGAAGGGTCGCCTTGGCTTCCCACAGACAGCTTATCAATTTCATCCAAAACAAATACAGGATTGCCTTTCGCTGCCTTTTTGACATTCTGAATCACACGCCCAGGCATCGCACCGATGTAGGTCTTGCGGTGGCCCCGAATTTCTGCCTCATCTCTTAAACCGCCTAAAGACATCCGGACATATTGACGTCCCAAAGCCTCAGCAATAGATTTACCTAAAGAAGTCTTACCCACTCCAGGAGGTCCATAAAAACATAGGATCGGTGACTTCATGTCGTTTCTTAATTTCAATACCGCCAAATGCTCAATGATTCGTTTTTTAACTTCATCAAGACCATAGTGATCGCGATCCAATATTTTTTGGGCACGTTTCAGGTCAAACAGGTCTTTGCTAAATTCTTGCCAAGGCAGCTCTAACATTAAATCCAAATAATTGCGCTGAATACTAAATTCAGCCACTTGAGGATTCATGCGCTGAAGTTTCGTTAATTCCTTGTCAAAATGCGTCTGTACCTCCTTGCTCCATTTTTTGTCACGTCCCTTGACGCGCATCTCCTCGATTTCTGCTTCATAGGATGTACCGCCTAATTCTTCTTGAATGGTTTTCATTTGCTGCTGCAAAAAATACTCGCGCTGCTGTTGCGACATATCGCTCTCTACCTTAGATTGGATGTCCATCTTAAGGGACAACTTCTGGAGCTCAACGTTCAAAAACTTGAGTGTTTCTAAAGCCCGCTCTTTAAGGTCATTTATTTCCAACAAGCGTTGCTTCTCCTGGACCGTAATGTTCATGTTCGAACAAACAAAATTGATCAAAAAGGAGGTGCTTTCAATATTCTTTATAGCAAAAGCTGCGTCCGAAGGGATGTTGGGACTATCCTTGATGATTTCAATAGACAACTCCCTGATGGACTCAATAATAGCCCCAAACTCTTTATTCTTTTCGTCGGGGCGCGTTTCTTCTACCTCTTTAATTGAGGCTTTGAGATAAGGTTCGGTCGTCGTAAAATGATCAATTTCGAAACGTTTTTTTCCTTGAATGATAACGGTCGTATTCCCGTCAGGCATCTTGAGCACGCGCAGAATTTGGGCCACAGTTCCCACTTGATGCAAGTCCTTTGGGTCTGGGTTTTCTTGAGACTCATCTCTTTGAGACACCACCCCAATAATTTTGTTGCCCTGATTGGTCTCGTTGATGAGTTTGATCGATTTATCACGTCCCGCTGTAATTGGGATCACCACACCAGGAAACAACACGGTATTTTTTAATGGCAAAATAGGCAGTGAATCTGGCAAGTCTTCCGTTGACATAGCTTTTTCATCTTCGGCACTTAACAATGGAATGTACTCCGCATCCTCGTTAATTTCTTGAAATGACAAACTGTCTATGTTGATGAGTTTGGTTTTTGACATAAAACTATATTGCGTCATAATGTCACAGTAATTGTTGACAAATACAACTGTTGTTTTTTTCTTAGTTCCTTAGAACAAGCTCTTTAGCCGTTTGAAAGCATTAAAGCACATATCTTCGCATCAGCATAAATCAAGAGTTGTGCCATCCTGATATAATGAGCCATTACACTTAATAGCGATGCTCCAATAAGTCATACGGCTAAAATCTTCATAAAAAAACCGGCCATTTGGCCGGTTTCAAAATCTTTAGACGAACCGATAATTACGGTAGTGTCAGCGTGAAAAAGCCTTCTGTAATTTCATAGACGTCGCCGCCCACTCCATTGGGATCGAACGCTGTAAAGCTAAATTGTCCTTCAATCACCCCATTGTCGAATTGATAACTGGTAATGGTCAAGGTGCCCGGTTGAGACCTGTAAAGGATCGCATCACCAATAGCAGGATTATAGGTCCCTACAGCTTCTGTACCCAATTCAACGACAGCACTCATATCGTATGTTCCCGGCATAATATCTATCGGGAAGCTAAGCGATATAGCTTGATTGGTCTCATCATTAACTGTAATGATTTCAACATAGGTTGTGTCCATTTGTGGATTGAGCAGCACCTGCATGGAACTGGGCGTATATGATACACCATCTACAACTGCCGTAAGTGTATTTTCAGCAATACCCGATTCTGGTAAATAATCCATGGTAAAGGTTCCTTCGCTCACCATCACTTCTTCTATATTGATGCCTATAGGATCTGTCCCGGTAAAAGCGAAAGAAGCCGTCATTTTACCCGTAATGATGCCGTATTCTTGAAAAGTAATACTCCCCTCGAGCGAGGTTAAACTTTCGGTTCCATCGCTATCCGTGTATGATGCAAAAAGGTTGGAACCGTTAAAAATAGGTGAAAACGTAAAGGTGCCAGCACCAATATTTATAGGAATAAAAAATTGAACGCGTTCCAAAGTTTGTGTTGTCGCGGTTAACTTAACGACTTCATCACTTCCGACCATCAATACCTCAGAGACAAAAGAAATGTCCACAAATTCTTCACCATCAACTAAGGCAAAAAAGGTGTTGTCTGGGTCTTGATTATTAGATCCACCAGACCCTCCTCCTGGATCGGTTACGTCGCATGCGTAAGGATCTAGAGATCCATCTATCAAGGTAAAAGGAATCTCCTGTAAAATACCGTTTGAAATAACTACAGATTCTGTAATGGTTCCTCCCGCCCCATCACTAATTTGACGAATGGCGGTAAAGTTAAACGTCCCTGTTACGGTTTGATTTTCGGAATCATAGGCCGCGATTACAGTAGTCCCAGAACCGCCAATACTTGATAAAACCTCAAAAGGGCTTTCTGTTGGCGCCTCTAAGATAAAGCTTGAGGGATTAAGTTCCTGAGTCAAATCGAAGGTGCAAACTCCAATATTGGTGATCACCATCGAAATAATATTTCCAAAATAGTCGGTACCGGTTAGTAATAATACCCCGTTGATCAGCTGACCTGTCGTGGAGGACGCAGAAAACGGTTCGCCATTTACTGTAGCTGTAAATGCACTGTTATCTTGTGCTTCTTCCTCGGTAATAAAATTACCTTCCAAGGGCTCATTATCACAACTGGTCATTATTAAAGTGGCCATTACCAACATTAACAAACTCCAAAACCGATATTTTTTCATATATAAAAGGACTATAGGTATGTAACGCAAACTTAAGTAAAAATTGTCTAAACCTTATTTAAATTACGGGGAACTCTTGTCAATAAAATGATCCCTGATATAAAAAACACAATCAAAAACAATATGGAGTTCCTCATGCTCCCCGTAAGTTGATCAATGAAACCATAAAGCAGCATCCCGATCACAATCCCAATCTTTTCGGCTACATCATAGAAACTAAAATAGGATGTTGTGTCGGTTGTTTCTGGTAGAAACTTAGAATACGTTGATCGACTTAAGGATTGTATGCCGCCCATCACCAAACCGACAATCGCCGCTGCACCATAAAATTGATAAGGCGTTTCCATAAAATAAGCATAAACACTCATCACTGCCCAAACCATGTTAATGGCAATTAGCGTGTTAATGTTGCCAAAACGACTCGAGGCTTTTGAGGTCAGCTGGGCCCCAATCATGGCCAAGATCTGTATGATCAATATACTCAAGATCAGCCCCGTGGTTTTTGAGGTGTCGTCAGGCCATAAAATCTCTTGCTCACCAAAATAAGTGGCGATCAACATAATGGTTTGCACCGCCATACTGTAGACGAAAAAAGCGACCAAATAGCGTTTGAGTCTCAAATTATGTGTCAAGGCGTCATAAACCTTTTTGAGCTCATTGTAACCATTAAAAACAACTTGTTTGGTGAGTTTTTTACCAGAAGTTACGCCTTTAGGCAAAACCGCAAAGGTGTATTGACTGAAGCCCATCCACCAAATTCCTACCATAATAAAGGACATGCGCATCGCCGTAATACTCCCCTGCCCATCCGCAGGCAGACCGAATGATTCGGGTTTCATCACCATCGCTAAGTTCACAATCAGCAGAAGGACACTCCCGATATAGCCCATTGAAAATCCTTTGGCGCTAACGGCATCTTGCTGCTCAGGAAAAGCAATGTCAGGTAAGTAGGAATTGTAAAAAACCAGACTCCCCCAAAACCCGATCAAACCGAAAAAATAAAAGCCAAGACTCATATAAATCGATTCCAGGTCAAAGAAGTAAAGCCCCATGCAGGACAGGGAACCCAAATAACAAAAGAACTTCAAGAATGCCTTTTTATTTCCAAGATAATCCGCAATTCCAGACAATATCGGAGAACTTAGAGCCACCAAAAGAAAAGCCAGCGCTGTAGTGTAACTGATCAAAGGCGTACTGCGGATTGTCCCACCAAAAATTGCGACCGTATCGACGCCCGATTGACGGAACAAAACCCCGTAATAAATAGGAAATATCGCAGAAGCAATGACCAAACTATAGACAGAATTGGCCCAATCGTAGAAAGCCCATGCGTTGATGTATTTATTATTTCCTCTTATATCTGCAGTCATATTTTT
>TARA_B110000503_G_scaffold85816_1_pt1 | contig 42177 bp, 37 predicted proteins | sample TARA_B110000503 | Tara Oceans TARA_B110000503 (sample SAMEA4397472) | marine metagenome | biome: Polar Biome; feature: [SRF] surface water layer (ENVO:00010504); material: water (ENVO:00002006), including particulate matter (ENVO:01000060) such as... | depth 5 m | reverse complement strand
ACAGTTGCACTGACATTGATGCGATGTAGAGGTATCAGGTCAAGCGGTCGAGATACTTTTGCAGCAGCTGGCAGGCGAAACCGTTCTGTACCTCGCTCTCCGCGCCGGTGGCGAGCATTATGCGCGACAGGATCAAGCCGAAGCGCATTCCGGCAAATATCTGGTAATAATCGTAGTCGCGTGCCGAGTAACCGGATGCCTGCTCCCATTGTGCAATGGTGTCCTGGTAGGTAGGCAAGCCCTCCAGGCGTGGCATGCCCAGGCCTTCGGAGAAGGTGGCATCCATGTAGTTAAACCAGGCCAGATCCTGTACGGGGTTGCCCAGTACCGCCATTTCCCAGTCCAGTACAGCGGCGATACTGTCTAGCGAGGGGTTCAGGATGACATTGCCCAAACGGGCGTCCCCCCAGCACAATACGGTGGGTTCATCTGCTGGCTGGTTGGCTTGCAGCCAGTCGAGGGCGCGTTGGGCAATGGTGTGTCCTGCGCCCTCCATGGACCAATGGAGATATTCCTGCCAGTAGGTCAGTTGCTTCTGGAGCGGCGTTTTCCCCGCTTCGTGCAGTTTGGCGAACCCCAGTTTCTGGTAATCCAACTGGTGATAGCGCGCCATGGTGTCCACCACGGCATTCCACAGTGACTGGCGCTGGTCGATACTGGTTTCGTGCATCATCCAACCGTCCATATTGTAGGGCGGCATATCGGTGGGAATAAGCCCGTCTGTGCGCTTCATCAGGTAGAACTGCACCCCGAACAACGATTTATCCGTCTCTAGTCCGCGCAGTTGAGGGACGGGTATGTCACTGTTGCGACCAATGCTCTCCATGACCTCATATTGGAGGCTGAGATCGTAGTCCGGAAATACCGGGCGCTCAATCACCGGTTGCAGCCGTGCGACCAACGCTTCGCTGCGTGCTTGCCCATTCTCATGCCAGTTAATATCGAACAGCAGCGTTACGTTGGACATCCCGGTAGCTTCCGGGATTGAGAGCGCCGGGATGCTGACGTCGTGGCCCCGGTGTGAGGAAATCCAGGATTCCAACTTTTGGCGGGTGCCGTCGATATCCTCGACTAGAGGGGTTGGGCGGATGTTGTCCACTGCGTGTCTCCTGACGTTTATTATTGTAAGGCTGTACAGAATACGTGCGCATAGCCGCAGTGACTACTGGCGACGCTTGGCAATGGCCTGTGGTATGTCGACTAATACTACTGGAATCGGCAGTTCGATATCCTTTCGCACTTGTCCGTCGGCGGCAAAATGCTACAGTATGGCGTAATTATATAGTGGGAGCGTACAGTGCGGATTACCGAGTGGCTGAAAATATTGTCTGCGGAGCAAGGTTCGGATTTATATCTGAGTACGGGTGCCCCACCCTGTGCTAAATTTCAGGGTGAACTCAAACCCATCTCCAGTGAGATCCTGCAGCCGGGGGAGATCAAGGAGATTGCGTACGAAGTGATGGACCCCACCCAGCGCGCCGCCTTTGAGACCGAACTGGAGATGAATCTGGCGATTTCTATTTCGGGGTATGGCCGTTTTCGTATCAATATATTTCTGCAGCGCAACGAGGTGGGTATTGTGGCGCGTAATATTGTTGCGGACATCCCCCGCTGGCAGGATTTACGCCTGCCCCCTCTACTAACGGAAGTTGTCATGCGCAAGCGTGGGCTGTTCCTGTTTGTGGGTGCGACGGGCTCGGGTAAATCAACCTCGCTGGCGGCGCTCATTGATTATCGCAACAGCAATAGCAGCGGCCATATTGTGACCATTGAGGACCCGGTGGAGTATGTGCACAGCCACAAGAAGTCCATCGTCAACCAGCGTGAAGTAGGTGTGGATACCCGCAGTTGGCACAACGCCCTCAAAAACACGCTACGCCAGGCGCCGGACGTCATTCTGATCGGGGAGATCCGCGACCGGGAAACCATGGAGCACGCGATATCTTTCGCCGAGACTGGCCATCTCTGTATCTCGACTCTGCACGCCAACAATGCCAACCAGGCGCTGGACCGCATTATCAACTTTTTCCCGGAAGAGCGTCGCCCCCAGTTGTTGATGGATATGTCGATGAACATGCAGTGTATTGTGTCCCAGAGACTGATCCCAACCGTTGATGGCAAACGCTGCGCTGCTATCGAAATCCTGTTGGGCACGCCAATGATTGCTGACCTGATCCTCAAAGGAGAGATTGACGGCATTAAAGAGGTCATGCAGAAGTCGGAAAATATCGGCATGAAGACCTTTGATTCAGCGCTGTTTGAGCTTTACCAGGAAGGCCTGATCACCGAAGATGAGGCGCTGCGCAATGCCGATTCGGCAAATAATGTGCGGCTGAAAATCAAGTTCGCCAAGGACGATGTCGGCGCAGATGACAATTCTCAGGCACTCAGCCTTACCTCCATGGACGATGGCGAATTCAATCCCGGCTGAGGACCGATTGAGCCCTGCTAGGCAATGCCCTCTTCCCGCAGTGTCGGCAGTACTTCATCGTTAAACAGTTTGAGACTCTGCCACGCCAGATCGGGATGAATGCCCCCGCACAGCGGGTGGAACATGATGGGTTGGGCGCTGACCATATCGCGGGCCGCCGCAATGAGCTCCTGCGGACGATAAACCTTGTAGGCGCCGCTCGCGCGCAGCTCATCGCTACTGTCGAAGTGTTTGTAGGGGCTAAAAACCTTGGCTTGTTCCGCCCAGGCCGCATAGATATTTGTCTCATGCTGCACGTGTGGCGCAATTTTTTGCCAGTAGGCGTCAGGGTCTTCTGCGACGAAGGTCACCGTGGAAGGCGCGGACGGCATCGGCCCCGGATCCGGTTCCCCCTGCGCTATTAACGCTTGTCGATAGTATTCAAATATTTCAGGCCCGGAGGGAATAAAGAAGTCAGCTTCTCTGGCGGCACGCCGTGCGGCGGGCTTGCTACTGCCGCCCATAAGAATCATGGGGCGGGGCTGGCTGAACGGTTTGGGGGTAACGGTGATCGTGCGACCCTCGAATTCAAAGGTCTCGCCGCTCCAGGCTTGCTTGAGGAAGGGGCCAATATCATCCATGTACTGCTTGCGCACCTTCAGGTTTTTGCCGACGGCGGAAAATTCCTCTTCCCGATAGCCACCGCTGAGAATAGGGATGACGCGGCCGCGGCTTATATTGTCCAGCACGGAGAGATCCTCGGCCAGCCGCACCGGGTCGTGTAGGGGGGCAATCAACGCCGAGATAAAAATACGCATATTGCTGGTACGTGTCGCGATAGCGGAAGCCAGCACCAACGGTGAGGGGCAATACCCGTCATCGGAGCCATGGTGTTCTGACAGATGGACACTGCCAATACCCTGCTGGTCTCCCCAGGCGCACAATTCTATGGCAGCCTGATACAGATCGGCCTGCGACGCTGTGGAGAATTCGGGTAGGCGCATATCAAAGCGCAGCATGACATCAGCCATAAAAACTCCTGGTTTATCGGATTCTAGTGTGCTGCCCTTATGTCAAAGTCTCGCTCAGGGCGGGGCAGGTGCAGACCTTATATTTATTGGACATGTGAACGGCAGCTTCAACGTTTCACTATCGCAATCATCGCTACCCATGTGTCAATATCAGAGTCATCGGCATTCAGAATCTGGAAGCCTGCCATCCAGGAAGTTCTAGAGTGCTTCAAGTACATCGATCAGGCCTTTGTCGATGAGGTTGAGCATCTCCTCCCTACCTACCTGTCGCATCTTGATGCCCTTTCTGTTTACGAAAATATAGTGATCATTCTCCAGGTCGTAGACGGCCAGTCGCGCCTTTAGCGGAGTCTCGCCATCGTAGAACCCTAGCCATGCCCCCATAGGCACGTCGATTTCGCGCTCTTGCTGTCCCTGAGTCACGGGCATTTTCCGATCGTCCTGGCTATCCGCCGCGTTACCGGGCGGGCTCTCCTGATCAACAGCGATGTGACCGGCCTGTTCACTCAGGTGCTCCGGGCCGCTATCATTGTCTGCAGCCTGGGCAATGATGTTCTCTGTGTCGTTATCGGCTTCAGGTTCTGGTTCTTGTGCTCGCTGAACAAAATACCCTCCACGAGCTTTGATGGCTTCGGCCTGCTCGCTGAGGTAACCACCATCTAGGGACTTTTGTTCTGCGAGCTGGCTTCTATCCCGCGGCGCTGACCTTGAGACAGATGTCAGTTTTGCCTCTGGTGGCGATATCGGTTGCGCTTGTGCCAGCGCACTTGCCAGGGCATCCAGGTTTTCGACGGAATCAATACCTACCGCATAGGCCAGACAAAGACTGAAGCTTGCTCCGCTGTTGAGCGCTTTCACCTTGTCCTGTGTAATTAACCGTTGAAACTCGGGGAAGGTCAGTTGCAGGACTTTAATGCCCGCCAGATTGGTGAACAACAACTGCTGTGATGGCTCTACCTTGAGCACGAGTTGAACCCGCACAACCCCCTCTTCGCCTATCTCTACACTGAACCACTGCCCTTCATGCCAATTCTTCAGTGCGCCAGGATTTTGCGTCTCGCCGGCGTTAACGTGCTCACCTTCCGCCATGATGGGTGATATGTGGAGTAGTTCCATAGGCTGTCTACGCAGGATTCGCAGGTGGGCAAACTCGACCAATCCCATGGACTCGTTTACTGCCTCGGTGTCGTGATGCAAGCTCAACAGCCAGCGCCGCATCTCTTTCGGAAGTTGCGTAACCACCTCAAAAATATGCTGGCGGCGCGTCTCATCCGATTCCTCCGTGTTCTGGAACGAGTCCAGTAGGGTTCTGGTGGTGCTGGACATTTTCTCCCACTGCTCGGAGTCCACGCCAAACTTCAGCAGCAGCAATTGGGCGCTGGTGTACCAGGGCCCTTTGAGAAAGCCTCCGATTTCTAGTGGTACGGGATACTTTTCCAGTGCCGCATTGATCATTCGTGCGGCCTCCTGTTTGGCCGCTGCAGTTTTGACTTTCCCCGCTTCGGCTTCCACCACGCGCTGGATCATACGCTTTGCGCGCGCCTGATCGCGTTCCGCTGCTGTCGAAAACTCAGCGCAGATATCCGCCAGGCTGGTGGCGGGATTTTCAAACCACCGCCTGGAATCGTCTACAGCTTTGGTGACTTGCTGCTCCAGAATCGCGCCCACTCTATTCAGTCGCGCCTGCCAGCCGATAGCCCTGGCCTGTATGCTATCCAGCATCTGGTGGAGGGGATGGGCGCCTGGTCGCAGGAACGTTGGGTCTGTGAGCGCGAGGGCTGCAGACAAGGGCTTGAGCCGACGAACCTGGGCGGCGACACGGCCTTCCAGCGGCGATTGCTTCTCCCAGATTTCCAGTGCTTTGCCGAGCCAGCGCAAGATGGCGATCTGTTCCGGTGATGGTGTCACCGGGTCACCAATGGCTTCGGTCTGGCCAGCCAGGGCTACCCAGGGAGAAAGATTGAAGTTGTCGATGTTTTTGAGGTATTCAAGTAACTCGTCGAGTTGCATGGGGTGCGCATGGCTACCGACTCCTGCGGGCTCGGCATAGCAGTCAAGCACCAATTCGCGCAGTGAACAGGGGAATGGAACGTGTTCGGGACCGAGTTTCAGGGGACTAACTTCCCTATGATCAGTGCAATGAGAAAACCCCACAGGGCAGCGAGCACCACGAGGCGCCATTTAGCCGAAGGTGGTTGTTCCTTGAACGTCGCGGAGCGTTGAGCAAGGTTGTGGGAGCCACAAGCCGGGCATTCTCCCAGTTGACCACTTTTTTTCCCGCGGTAGCTGCAATCTTTGCAGAGGTAGGCCATGGGGGTTATCTGCTGCTCTTGAGAAGTTGGTCGACAATACGTTCAAGTTGCTTAAGGTTATTGCATTCGGCACTAAAATGACAGGCGCTTTGGTAGCGCAGCATTTCAGAATCTCCACTACCCCAGGCCCTGCGAGATTCGGGGTTGAGCCAGAGGACCTGTCGCGCACGTTGGTAAATACTTTGCATAATATCCAGTTTTGCATCGCCATTATTATTGCGCGCATCGCCGAGAATGATCACGGTGGTATTGCTGTTGATATCGTCCAGCGCGAGTTTCGCAAAGTCTAACAGACTGTTGCCGTAGTCGGTGGCCCCGCCGTATTTCCAGTTCACCAGCTCAATAGCCTTTTCGACTGGGTGGTCATCGAAATACGCGCTAACTTCGCCCAGATGGCTCGAAAAGGCGAAGCTGCGAACCTTGGGTAGGATGTCCTGCAAACTGTACAGGAACAGCAGTAAAAATTTGGCATAGGCGGCGACTGAGCCGCTGACATCGCACACCGCCAGTATCTGCGGTTTCTCCTTTTTCACCTGTCGCCAGTAGGTATTAAACATCACGCCGTCATGGGGGATGCCCTTGCGCATTGTTTTTGCCATATCGAGGCGACCACGTTTCAGGAGCTTGCGTCTGCGCGAATGGCGACTGGCCAGTTTCTTGGCCATTTTTCGAATCAACTCGTGCACCTTGTGCAGATACAGGTGTTCGATGTTGTTCATCCGGGTTTTGCTCAGGATGTCGTCCATGAATTGCCGAGTCTTACCCTCGGCGTGCAGCAGATACTCCCGCTCCACATAGTCGCGTACCTGCTCCCGCAGCGTATCGCGGTAGCGCTGCAGCACGGGCAGTGCCGGGCTCTCGTCCTGCTCCAGTGCAATCACTGCGTTGCGAATGTGCTCCTCACCCATCGCATCGAGAATACGGCGCGTGTACTGGCCTTTCTGCGTGAACATCTGAATTTGCTGTAGACCAACACGCTCTGCGGCCTGGTTGATCGCCAGTGTCAGTTCAGTGCGATCATTGCTGAGGAGATTTTGCAACAGCGGGGTTTGTAACGCAGATTGCAGGGCTGGACTGTTTTTGGCGGCCAGTTGCAGTACTGCCTGCTGGGCGTTGGTGAAATCCTCAGCCTGTCTGGCGGCATTCTCTGCGGGAGATGCGTGTGCCTCGGGGTCGGTAGCGCTCGGAGCGTCCACGGCGGTAAAATCGGCGAGAGACTGTTGAAAGAATTGGTCAAAGCAGTGCAGGAAAATGACTTCTTCCTCCGGCGTCTTGGCCAGTGTCATCGCCAGCCCGTCACGCAGCAGGTTGCGGTTGGCATACCCCAGGCGTCTGGTAACCTCCACGGCATCCAGTGTCTCCGCAGGCGATATCCTGACTTCGTGGGTGCGCAGGACCTGAATAAAATCGACCAGATTGGACTGCATAGTAACTGTTTCTCCGCTCGGCGAGGTATTATCCGGTAGCGTGACCGTCGGTGATATTGCCCTTCACTAGTGCGCGCAATTCGGTATCGGCAGTCTCGATATCTTCCTCATACTTGAGTAGTACATTCAGTGTGCTACGCACCAGTTCCTCTTCCAGATGCTCTGCGTGCAACAGCAGCAGGCTGCGCGCCCAATCGATAGTTTCTGAAATGGCCGGCGCTTTCTTCAAGTCCAGCTGGCGTAGCGAGTGCACGAAGCCCACCAACTGGTGGCGGAGCTGCTCGTCTATGCCGGGTACACGGCTGAGCACAATGCGCTCCTCAAGCTCTACAGTGGGAAACGGTATATAGAGGTGGAGACACCGCCGCTTGAGGGCGTCGGAAATATCCCGTGTATTATTGCTGGTCAGGAATACCATCGGCGTAGTGCGCGCTTTCACCGTACCGATCTCGGGGATGGAGATTTGGTAGTCAGAGAGAATTTCCAGCAACAGCGATTCGAACTCGTAATCGGATTTGTCGACTTCGTCGATCAACAGTATGGCACCCTGCTCCTGCTGCATGGCTTTGAGCAGGGGCCTGGGCTCCAGGAATTCCTCGGAGTAAAAGATGTCCCCAAACTGATGCAGTTTTGCAACGGACTCGGCGAGGCTCTGTGCGCCCTGCAGCAGGTCCCCCAACTTTTCCTTGAGCACCTGTGTATACAGTAATTGTTTGCCGTACTTCCATTCATACAGTGCTTTGGCCTCGTCCAGACCTTCATAGCACTGCAGGCGAATTAGCGGGGTATCGAGCAGTTGGGCAAGGGTTTTGGCCAGCTCTGTCTTGCCCACTCCGGGAGGGCCCTCGACCAGCACGGGTTTGCGTAGCTGAAAGGCCAGGAAGACCGCGGTGGCAATCTTGCGACTGCAAATATAACCGTGGGATTCAAAACCCTGCTCAATGGCCTCGACGGAAGCGAGTTGTGGAAATTCTAAAGTATGCACCGGCGTACCTCGACTATGGAGGCGCTATTGTACGCGATAGATGACGTGGGGAAAGCTAGCCACCGGTAGTATTCATAAATCGCACAATATCTGGACTTTCATCCAGATCGAAGTGATGGCGTTCCGGTTTGATGGCTATGGCATCCACGATGCGGCGCTTGAGTCTGTCCAGAGTGTAGTCTGGCGAGCGCAGTACGGCGCGCAGGTCTACCGAGTGTTCGTTGCCCAGGCACAGCAACAGGCGACCTTCGGCAGTGACTCTCACCCGGTTACACAAATGGCAGAAATTATCGCTGTGCGGTGAAATAAAACCGATACGTGTGGGCTGCCCCCCCGTGCGAAAGTAGCGGGCGGGACCGTCCTGGCCAGCGGGGTCACCTAGCGGTTCGAGGGCATATTTTCGGGCAATGATCTCGCGCAGTTCCTCGCTGCTACAGAAACTCAGGCGTCGGTCGTGCTCGTCTATCAGCCCCAGCGGCATTTCTTCGATGAAGGCGATATCAATACTGCGCTGTAACGCGAAGCCCACCAGATCGAGCACCTCATCTTCATTGCGGCCCTTGAGAATGACAGCGTTCAGCCTGATACGCTCAAAGCCGGCGGCAATGGCTGCATCAATACCTGCAATGACCTGATCGAGATTGCCGTGCCGCGTTAGCTGGCGAAAGCGACGGGGCTGTAAGCTGTCCAGGCTGATATTGATACGTGTTACCCCCAGCTCACTCAGGGAGCCAGCCAGGCGTTGCAGCTGTGAGCCATTGCTGGTGATTGCCAGCTGGTCCAGCCCTGGGAGTTGCCCCAGCGGCTTGACCAGCGACAGGATATTATTGCGAACAAGCGGTTCTCCACCGGTGAGGCGTATCTTGCCCACACCCAATTCAACAAAGGCGCGGGCTACTTCGTGCAGCTCTTCCAACGTAAGTACGTGTTGTTTGGGGGCAAAGGTCATGTCCTCGGCCATGCAGTAGACGCAGCGGAAATCGCAGCGGTCCGTCACTGACAGTCGAACATAGTCAACACGCCGTTGAAAGCGGTCTATCAATACCATGGGAAGCGCATTTTTCATCCGCACAGTGTAGCGTTTAGACGAGGGCTACTCCATAGCGGGGTTTACACTATAGCCGCTCTGCGACACGATGTAGCGGGGTTGGTTTATAGGGAATAATAATTTGTCCGCGATAACAAAATGGGCGCTGTGGCTGGGCCCGCTACTGGGCGCATGCACTGCCGCTGCGAGTCTGGCATTTGGCCATGGTGCGGATTTGGCGACAGTGGGGTTCGTCGCTGCGGTGTGCGTCATCTGGTGGGTGTTTGAACCCGTTCCCATTCCGGTGACTTCACTGTTGCCACTGGCCATATTGCCTTTGATGGGGGTGCTCACGCCCCGGGAAGTTGGGCAGGCTTACGGTTCACCCCTGATCTTGTTGTTGCTCGGTGGCTTCCTGCTATCCAAGGCCATGGAACACTCCGGAGCGCATCGTCGTATCGCTTTCAGTATGGTGAAACTGTTTGGTACCAGCAGTACGCGCCGACTGGTGATGGGTTTTATGGCGGCGGCGGCGGTATTGAGTATGTGGATATCCAATTCTGCCACGACGCTGATGCTGTTACCCGTCGCGCTGGCGGTACTGGACAGCGTTGATGACAAGGAGAAACTGGCCCCGCCACTGCTGTTGGGGATCGCTTACGCGGCCAATATTGGCGGGCTTGGCACACCCATTGGGACGCCGCCGAATCTTATTTTCATGCAGGTGTATGAGCAGACAACCGGTACTGCCATCAGCTTTACCCAGTGGATGAGCTGGGCGCTTCCGGTGGTGGCGATACTGGTGCCAGCGATGGCACTGATACTGACGCGCAATATGGGCGGTAATCTGCGGCTGCAGTTGCCCGCGATGGGACCCTGGCAGGCTCAGGAGCGCAGGGTGATGGTGGTGTTTAGCCTGACGGCTCTGGCGTGGGTCACGCGCAGCGAGCCCTTCGGTGGCTGGAGTAACTGGTTAGGTGTGCCCGAGGCCAATGACGCCTCCGTTGCGTTGTTGGCTGTGGTCGTGCTGTTCCTGATACCCAATGGTAAGGGCGAGCGTCTGTTGACCTGGGAGCGAGCGAGTACCATTCCCTGGGGCGTACTGCTGCTGTTTTCAGGGGGTATTTGCCTTGCCGAGGGGTTTGTGAAGTCTGGCTTGAGTGGCTTGATGGGGCAGTGGTTAGTGGGGTTGATCAGCATGCACGCCTACGCGTTGATGGCGCTGGTCTGTCTCGCCGTCACATTTATGACAGAGACGACTTCCAATACGGCCACTACTGCGCTGCTTATGCCGGTGCTGGCTGCAGCGGCATTGGCGGCCGGTATTGCGCCAGAACTCATCATGGTGCCGGCGGCTATGAGCGCCAGTTGTGCGTTTATGCTACCGGTTGCCACGGGACCCAACACAGTGGTGTTTAGCAGCGGGTTGATCAGTACCGCCCGCATGGCGCGGGAGGGATTTCTGATCAACCTGCTGGGTGTCGCCGTTATCAGTAGTGTGTGCTACCTCTTGCTCACCTAGAGCGCCATAGCGGTTGTGCGGTTTGCGGTTACAGCAGTGTCAGTATGGTTTCAGCTGAACTCACTTCCACGCCGGGGCCAGTTTCCACATTCAACTGTGTAACAGTGCCATTGTCTACGATCATTGCGAACCGCTGGCTGCGTGTGCCCAGGCCAAATCCGCTGCCGTCCAGTTCCAGGCCCAATGCTGCCGTGAGTTCGCCATTGCCGTCAGCGAGCATCAGCAATTCCTCGGCATTCTGGCTTTTGCCCCAGGCGCCCATCACGAACGCGTCATTCACTGCCATGCAGACAATGGTATCCACGCCTTTTGCCTTGATTTTGTCTGCATTCACCACGTAGCCGGGCAGGTGAGTGATGCTGCAGCCGGGGGTAAACGCGCCAGGGACTGCAAACAGCACGACCCTCTTGCCGTCGAAAATATCCGTGGTGGTGATGTCTACAGGCCCTTTCTCGCCCATGGTTTTCAGTGTGCAGGAAGGAATTTTATCGCCAGTTTTGATGCTCATGTTACGCTCCTAGAAATTCAGCAAAGCCAAAGTGAAATGGGATAATAGCAGATGAGCGGTGAAACGCACTGCCCGCTGTGTGGGGGGCATACGATATCTCCCTATAGTAGTGATCGTCGCCGCCCCTATCTGATCTGTGGTGTGTGCAGTCTGGTGTTTGTGCCGCCCGAGCACTACCTGTCCCGGGATGCGGAGCGCGCTGAATACGAGCTGCATCAGAACGATATCGCTGATCCGGGCTATCGCCAGTTCCTGTCGCGTTTGATGGAACCGCTGGTCGCGCGCCTGTCACCGGGTGCTCATGGGTTGGATTTTGGTTGCGGACCGGGACCTGCACTGGCGCATATGTTGCGCGAGTCAGGGTTTCAGGTCGTACTCTACGACAGTATCTTTGCTCCTGAGAAAGCGGCACTGCAAGCGAGCTACGCGTTTGTGTGCGCCACAGAAGTGGTTGAACACCTGCACTATCCCGGCCGTGAACTGGCGCGATTGTGGTCGCTGCTGCCGCCTGGAGGATGGTTGGGCATCATGACCAAATTGCGACGTAATCGAGTGGCCTTCGACAGCTGGCACTATAAGAATGATCCCACGCACGTGTGTTTCTTCAGCGCCGACACCTGGCAATGGTGGGCCCTACAGCACGGCGCCAGCTTGGAGATTATTGGTGCAGATGTCATTCTGCTGCAGCGCGCCCGAACTGCCCCATCTCCGCAACCATATTGACGTAAATCGATTCGCAGTCGTGATAGAAGCTGAGCTCGTCATCGCCGAGGTAGGGGGCAACCATGGTGAGTAATTGCAGCACACCTTGATGAATAATGATTTGTGGTAAGCGATTGTCGTGAAGCAGTGCCTCGTAACTGAACCAGAATGTCAGGTTGAGTGTCATGTTGTCGGCGAGCCCGAGCAGTTGCTGGCCTTTCGCGTCGATGACTTCCTGCCGCAACAGTGCCTGGCATATAGAGTACAGTGCAGCGCGTTTTAACTGCATTAACCGCTTGAAGCTGCGCTTTATATCCGGGTAGCGCTGCAGGAGGTTGTCGAGGTTGTGGTACAGGAAGCGATACTGATACATCTCCTCCAGAACCACATAGAGGTAGTACCAGTTTTCCTCAACGCTGCCATCGCCAGTGCTGAGCGGTCGCTCGATCGGCGCGGTCAATGTATGGTGCATAGCCTGTTCGTACTGCTGGAACAGCTCTGCGATGATCTGATCCTTGCCTTTAAAATGGTAATAGAGATTGCCGGGACTGATATCCAGCTCATTGGCAATGTCTATGGTCGTGGTGGTGGCCTCACCCTCCTCATTGAATAGTGCCAGACTGGTGTCGAGAATGCGGTCCCGGGTTTTCATGCAGTGAGCGGATCAGGCCTTGGGCTTCTTGCTCGCGACAGGTTTCCTGGGCACTGATGCCTTTTTCCGGCCAGCGACTGTTTTTCGGGGTGCCTTTGGGGCAGGGGCTTTCTTTTTTCCTACGCCCTGTTCTGCCAATACTTTACTGAGCTTGTCGACTTTGTGCGCGAGCTGGTCAACCTTCTTGTTCAGCGCGGCAAGGTCTTCGATGCGCGCGGGACGTTGATTGTGGAAGTTTTCGCGCACGCGGTTGATGCGCTCTTCCACGGAATTTCGGGCGGAGGCAGTGCTTTCCCTGGCGTCTTCCTCCAGTGCTGTGCCTGCTTTCACCAGGTCGCGAAATAATTTTGGCGGTTCCATAGCTTTTTCCAGTCTACCTTGTGCTTCCTCGACGGCCTTGCCGTAGGCGCCCACACCGGCCAGCCAAATATTCTTGGCGATCTCACTGGCCTTGTCGGTGACTTTATTCTTTTCATCACTCATACGGACTACCTTCCCCGTGCGGGGGCGTGCTATGGAGCTGGCGGATTAGGAACGCCTATTAAAGCAGATTGGCGAACAAAAAAAAGGGGCTACAAAGTAGCCCCCAAAAAGGTCCCTGACAAGCAGGGTAATATTCCCTGGATGGGATTTCTTCAGGCAGCAGATTTGAGGCGAATGGAATCTTTCAGTTCTTCAAAGCGTGCTTTGGCCTTTTTCAGCTGGGCGTCCAGTTTTTTGCGGTCTGTCAACGATTCCAGCTTGGGGAGGTCGATGTCCTTAATGGCACCTTTTGCTTCTTTCTCGAGCTTTTCGCCACGCTTGACCAGCTCTTTGTACACTTTGTCAGCTTTCTTGCGACGCGCTACCATTTGCTTTTGTATTTCACTCAGCTGGTCTTGCGCCTGGTCGTATGCCTTGCCGTAGAAACCGAGGCCAGCCAGAAAGACATTGCGGCCCGTTTCCTGAGCATTGGCAGCGAAATCAGGTGCTGCCTTTTTGGCAGTAGCGCGCTTGGTCGCAGGCTTGCGCTTGGTAGGGGTCTTGCGTGCAGTCGTGGCTGCTTTAGCTGCTTTAGCTGTGGTGGTGGTTGTTTCGGCCATGGGGATTCTCCTGATAAAGCGCTTGTGTCAGTGGGATGTCTCACTTGTTGATTGCCAGACTACGGAAAAAAATTAGAATAAACATACTAGAAAAAAGTGACTTATTTGTGGCGGGAAAATAGTGTTGGCTTTTTACCGCAAGAGAGCCTGAAATACGTCACGCAACAAAAAAGGGCCCACTATAAAGCGGGCCCTTTTACGGTCTTTTTGAGGTTTAGGCGGATTTGGGTCCGGCTGCCATAATGGCGTCTGATGCCTTGAACCTTTTGATATTTTCCTCAAACAGTGCGGCTAACTTGCGCGCCTGTTCGCTATAGGCAGCGTCAGTTCCCCAGCCTTTGCGAGGATCCACGTACTGCGGATCAACACCGGGAATTTCAGTGGGAAATTCCAGGTTGAGAATGTCTAGGTGCGCGGTGGGAGCGTTGAGTAATGCGCCGCTCTGGCAGGCATTCACCACCGCGCGCGTCACTGGAATAGGGAACCTTGAGCCGGTTCCGCCCGGCGCACCAGAGCCGCCAATCCAGCCAGTGTTGACCAGATAAACACGGCTTTCGAAATCATCAATACGTTTCATCAACAGTTCCGCGTAATCACTGGCTGGCCGCGGCATGAACGGGGCGCCGAAACAGGTAGAGAAAGTTGGGTGAATCCCCGCTTCCGCGCCGAGTTCCGTCGATCCTACGCGGGCGGTGTAACCGCTGAGAAAATGAAATGCGGCGGCTTCCTTGGATAAGATGGAGACGGGGGGCAGTACACCGGAAACGTCGCAGGTGAGGAAAATGACGCATTTTGGCTCGCCACCGCAATTGTTTTCTGTGCGTTTCTCAACGTGCTCCAATGGATAACAGCAGCGACCGTTTTCCGTGAGGCTGGTATTGCTGTAGTCGGCATGGTGTTCATCGTCCAGTACCACGTTTTCGATAATCGCGCCAAAGCGGATGGCGTCCCAGATCACCGGTTCATTTTTCTGGCTCAGGTCGATGGTTTTAGCATAGCAACCACCTTCAAGGTTGAAAACAGAGCTCTTGGCCCAGCCGTGCTCATCGTCGCCAATCAGATAGCGATCGGGGTCGGCGGAAAGCGTTGTTTTACCTGTGCCAGACAGACCGAAGAACAAGGTGGTGTCGCCGTGCTCGCCCACGTTGGCACTGCAGTGCATGGGCATCACGTCTTTCTCCGGCAACAGGAAGTTCTGTACCGAGAACATGGATTTTTTCATTTCACCGGCATAGCGCATGCCTGCCAGCAACACCTTGCGCTGTGCGAAGTTAATGATAACTACGCCATCGGAGTTGGTGCCGTCGCGCTCTGGAATACACTCGAAACCGGGAGCGTTGAGGATGTTCCATTCGGGCTTGCGGCCGGTGTTATAGGTTTTGGGTTGAATGAACATATTGCGGCCGAACAAGGACTGCCAGGCGGTTTCTGTGGTGACTTTAACGGGTAGGTAGTGGTCGCTATGCGCGCCTACGTGCAGATTAGTAATAAATTTGTCGCGGATCGCCATATAGGACTGAACGTGATCCCAAAGCGCATCAAATTTGTCGCTGTCGAAGGGGCGGTTGACACTGCCCCAGTCGATGCTGTCCTCTGTGCTGGGCTCCTTGACCACGAACCGGTCGGCCGGCGAGCGCCCGGTGCGGTGACCGGTGGTCACCAGCAGGGCGCCGGTGTCGGACAACTCGCCTTCACCACGCTTCAGCGCTTCTTCAATCAATTTGGCAGTCGCCAGGTTGGTGTACGCCTGGGCGGTATGAATGTCTTGAGTCATGGTGCGTCCTGTCGTTACGACGCGCAGGCCTGATGGGACCTCAGCGCCATTCTTCGAGCTTCAAGGGGGCGCAATTATGTCAGAAGCGCGACAGTTTGCGAAATATATTGAACATAATTTCCCCGAATTTGAGTAAAGGTGTGATCAGTGTAAGGTTTTAGTCCCGTGATCTTCCACTATATCGGCGAGGTCGTTGCGCTCAAATCGGTACTCCTTGTTACAAAATTCACACTCCATGGTGATGATGCCGAGGTCTTCCAACAGTTCGAGAATCTCCCTCGGATGCAGTGCAGACAGCGCATTGCGGGTGCGTTCACGGGAGCAGGAACACTGAAAACGTATTGTGGACGGCTCAAATAGCCGCAGGGGGTCCTCGTGGAACAGGCGGTAGAGTAGGTCTGCGCTGTCCAGCGCCAGCAATTCGGCGTCTTTTACTGTGGTGGCGAGTGCACACACGCGCTCCCATTGCTGCTGCCGCTGCGCCTCGTCGGGGCTGATCTGTGCCGGCAACTGCTGCAATAGCAGGCCGCTCGCCCGCTGGCCGTCGGCGGCCAGCCAAATGCGGGTGTTCAATTGCTCGGATTGCTTGAAGTAGCTGTTCAGGCTGTGGGCCAGGGAGCCCTGCTCAAGCGGCACAATACCCTGATAGCGCTGCCCGTTAGTCGGGTCTATGGTGATGGCCAATTGTCCATTGTGCAGCAGCACGTCAAAATCTTCCGATATGGCGTGCTCGCCGCCGCGGACGATACCACGTACCCGCAGGGCATTGTCGCACTCCACCATGAGTAACGGTATCTGGCCCTCGGATCGCACCTGTAACACCAGTTTGCCCTCAAACTTGAGATTGCTACTCAGCAGTGTGGCGGCGGCCAGAAACTCGCCCAGCAGACGGCTTACGCCGTCTGCGTATTGATGAATGGCGAGTAACTCGCCATAGGCCGAGTCCAGAAGCGCACTCTCGCCGCGGATGTCGGCGTGTTCAAACAGGAATCGTTGGGATCGATCATCCGTATCGGGCCCGGGTATATCTGCTGATCTGCTCATAGATGGGATTCTTTCATTGCCTTCAAGGTTTGTCTGGCGTGCCGCACAGTGGGCGCCGCTAAACGTGCGGTGAGTGAAAAGTATATCGCAGACACGGGTACGGAGTTCAGTATGTGAGGCCAGTTGCCAAAAATTGTCGCAGGGCGGGGATATCGGCCCGATTACGGGCTAGAGTGTGCGTTCATTCGAGGAGATACACGATGAGATTCAGCTATCAGGTCGGGATGTGTGATCCCGACCACTACCTACCCCTGGCCAAAGCGGCGGAACAGGCGGGTTACCACGGTATCACCATACCCGATAGTATCTGCTATCCACAGGAAGCCAGCTCCAAATACCCCTACAACAAGGATGGTAGTAGGGAGTTTCTGGAGAGCGTGCCCTTCGTTGAGAGCCTGATCGCCGTAGCCGCAATGGCCGCTGTCACCGAGAAAATTCGATTTGCAACTTTCGTCTACAAACTCGCAGTGCGCCAGGCTGCGGTTGTGGCGAAACAGGTACAGGGTATTCAGGTGCTGTCCAAAAACCGCTTTGATTTAGGTGTCGGTATCAGCCCCTGGGAGGAGGACTTTGCGGTTTGCGGTGTCCCCTGGGAAAAACGTGGCAAGCGATTTGATGAGCAGATTGCTATTTTCCGTGGCCTCGAAACTGGTGAATACTTTGGTTACAACGGTGAAATGCATGATATGCCGGCCAATAAAATGAACCCGGTGCCGAGCCTGTCCACTGCGCTGTTGATAGGCGGACATACCGAATTCGCATTGAAGCGCGCCGCGCAGGTAGGTGATGGCTGGATGTGTGCAGGGGCAAGTATCGAAGAGCTGGAGACGTATATCGGTCGCATACATCAATTGCGCCAGCAGTATGGGACTGTGGACAAGCCATTCCGGGTCTATACGACTGGCCAGGCCGCCTTTACGCCAGAGGGTATTAAGAAGCTCGAAAGTATTGGTGTCTCGGAGGTCATTATCGGCTTTCGCAATGTTTACGAAATGGAGGAGGATAAACCTCTGGAAGAGAAAATTGCGATGCTGAACTGGTATGCCGGAGAGTTTATTCATGACTGAGTATGCCGCTAACACACCGGTTCTGGTGGGAATTGCCGCCGTGCAGCAGAAGGTGGACGACTACCGGCGGGCGCTGGAACCTGTGGCGCTGATGGCGCAAGCCCTGCGCGATGCGGCGGGCGATGCCGGTTGCGCGGACCTCCTGCGTCAAGCAGACGAGATCATGGTGCCCAAGAGTATCTGGGGTTATAGCGATCCCGGCCGCCTGGTGGCGGACAGCATTGGTGCGAATTCGGCCACCACGCTGCTGGCAGAATTTGGCATATTACAGCAGACGCTCTTGACGCGCGCCTGCCAGCGTATTGAGGCGGGAGAATGCCAGATCGTTCTGGTAACGGGCGGCGAGGCCAAGCATCGCGCACTCTGTGCACAAAAGGTGGGACAGGAGGCTTTCGAAACGCCTCAGTTAGATGTGAGTCCGGATACCACCCTGCGTCCGGAGGATGAAATGTGGTCACCGGTGGAGTCCGCGAGCGGGCTTGGTATGCCGGTAGGGTATTACGCCATACTTGACAGCGCGCTGCGCTACAAGCAGGGCTTGAGTCTGGATGAGCACCGTGACCAAATGGCCAGCATGTATTCGCGCTTCAGCGAGTTGGCCGCAGATAACCCGGGTGGCTGGTCTGAGCAAGTGGTGCCTGCAGAGCACATCCGGGAACATTCCGCCGCCAATCGTATGCTGGCATTCCCCTATACCAAGCTCCATAACAGCCAGTGGAATGTCGATCAGGCGGCGGGCCTCATACTGTGCTCTGTGGGAATCGCCGAGATACTGGGTATCGAGCGTAGCAAGTGGGTGTTTCCGCGCGCGTTCGCGGAGTCAAATTTCATGTCGGTGGTCGCCAGTCGCAAGGATCTGGGCGCCAGCCCGGGATTCCGTATTGCGGGGAAAGCCGCGATGGAGCTGGCGGGCGTTAACTTCGGTGACATTCGCTTGTGTGAGCTGTATTCCTGCTTTCCGTACGCTGTGCGGGTGCAGTTACAGGAGCTTGGTATGAATCCGCAGCACGATGTCAGCGTCACCGGTGGGATGACCTTTGGTGGTGGCCCACTGAATAATTTCGTCTTTCAGGCAACGGTAAAAATGGCGCAGCTGCTGCGCCAGAATCCCGCCGAAGTAGGCCTGGTGACGACTGTCAGCGGTATGTTGACCAAGCAGGCCTGCGCAGTGTGGTCGGCCACACCCGGCGCCGATGGCTGGGCATGTGCGGATGTGACCGAACAGGTTCGCCGGGAGAGCGATGAGTGTGAGCTGGTGGCGGACTACAGCGGTACCGCCCTGGTGGCGGGCTACACAGTGCTGTATCAGGGTTTGGATCCCTGGCGCGCGGTGGCTGTATTTGACCTGCCTGACGGTAGCCGCACGGTCGCCTACAGCGAGGACGCGCAAATGTTAGAGTACATGATGGCACAGGAGTGCTGTGGTGAGCGCTACGAGCTGGAAGGCGGCACTTTTCACTAGCTGGCCTGCGCTTTACTGGAGCGAGGGATTAGCCGCGGCGAACATCCCGCGGCGTTTTCCCCGTCCATTTCAGATAGGCCCGGCGGAAATTTGAGGCATCGCTGAAGCCGACCATGTACGCAATGCTGGACAGTGGCACCCGCTTATTTTGGAGGTGGCGGGTGGCGTGTTCAGCGCGCACCTGATCCAGCAATCTCTGAAAGGATAACTGCTCTTCGTCCAGACGGCGTCGATAGGTGCGCGGGCTGAGATTGAGCATCGCGGCGATCTGTGGCATTTGCGGGTACTGGCCCTCCAGTTTGCGCAGCAGGCGCAGGGTCCGCTCCGCCACTGAATTTTCCTCCTCAAGATCAGCCAGTAGTCTGGCGCACTCTGCTGCATAGAGATTGCGCAGCACCGGGTTGGAGGACGGAAGGGGGGTATTGAGTAACTTGCGATCGAAGAGCACGCGGCCTTGTGGTGCATCGAACTGGATGTCCTCGCCAAATACCTCGTAGTAAAGTGCGGCGTGATCTGGCTGAGGGTACGGTAGCTCCATGCGCATGCTCAAGTCGGGTGTATTTAGTAAGCCGCGCAGTGTGTTGATGAGGGCGCCATAAAACAGCTCAAAGCCAAATTCCACCGAGGCGTCCGCCGGTGTGCTCAGCACCGTTAAAATAGACTGCTCATCGATGGTTTCAAACTCAAAGTGCAGACCTGACGCCAGCAGGTGATTGTATTTGAGGAATAGCTCTATCGCCTCGGCCAGGTCGGTGCAGGTCATAAAAGCCTGACCGAGGACGGCGTGAGCACTCAGGTTCAGGCGCTGTCCGAGTTTGAGCCCCAGTGCTTGGTCACCGGTAAGCTCCAGGGCATTGGCGACGAGTTGGTTAAAATCGGTGTCAGGTATGCGCGCGCCGATTGTTGCCAGGCCGGTATTGGCGAAAGATGTGCCCGCGAGCAAATTTTGCTGATCGCATCCCAACTGCTCGGCCATATCAATCAAGATCAGTATGTATTGGGCGGGTGTGGTGGTAATTGACATGCAGCCATTTGGCCATAAAGAACCCTATTTTGACAAGACTTTACCTTGTTGCAACTGCAGTCATCGCGCATAGTAATTTACCGAGCAAAACCACGGAGTAATGGTTATGAAAATAGAATGGACTGGCACTACCCCCCGCAAGATTCAGCGCTACCCCGACGCAGCTTACCCTCATGAGAACCCTATTCTGGAAGATGTCTTGACCAGTGCGGATGTGGATCATGTCGCTGAAATATTTCAGACGCCGTTGACGGGTTCCTACAACTGGGACTACAAGATACAGGACGACAGGATCAAGAAGCTTTATGATCTGGGCAAGCAGCTCAACTGGGATCCAGAGATGGATATCGACTGGGACCGCCCCTGGCCTGAAGCGCAGCAATCACCGGAGCTGATGAACCTCCATGACTACGAGCCTTATCTGGCCATGGACGAGGAGACGAAAGCCGAGTTTTGGTTGCATATGAATGCCTGGAGCCTATCTCAGTTTTTGCACGGTGAACAGGGTGCGTTGTTGGTAGCCTCGCAGCTCTGCTCTTGCGCCCCCACATTTAACGCCAAGCTATACGCCGCGTCACAAACCTTTGACGAGGCCCGCCACGTGGAGGTGTTTAATAAATACCTGCAAACACGTATCGGGATGATGTACCCGATCAATACGCACCTGAAAAGTATTATCGACAAGATTTTGACCGACCCACGCTGGGATATGAAATTTATCGGTATGCAAATTGTTATCGAGGGTCTCGCGCTCTCGGCGTTTGCAACGACCCGTGAAACTACGCCTGATCCGGTGCTCAAGGATGTGGTGTACCTGGTGACTCGTGACGAGGCTCGCCATGTCACGTTCGGTGTGAATTACCTGGAAGATTTCGTTAAGACGCTGTCCGATGAAGAGCGTGAGGACCGCGCCCAATTCGCCTACGAGGCCTGCGCAATCAGCCGCGAGCGCCTGGTGGCCACCGATGTATTCCGGCATTTTGGCTGGGATGTCGAAGAGGCGCGGAAAAAAGTGCTCGATGGGTTTGTGATGTCCACTTTCCGCAACCTGCTCTTCCAGCGTGTGATTCCCAATCTGAATCGCATCGGTTTGCTGACGGACAAAGTGCGTCCGAAATTTGAATCGTTGGGCATTCTCGATTACGAAAACCTGGCAACTGATGGTGACATTGATTGGTCAGAACTTGAGCGCCCGCTGGATACGGAAGAAGCTCAGGCCTATGAGCAGACTATGCTGGCTAAATTCGCCGAGGTTCATGAGGCGGATACCAGGAAGGCTATCTCTGCAGCCTGACCGCGTGTGCCTCAGGGTATGATGTAGCTTATTACACGGCGCTGCCCACGCGAACATAGGCGGCCCCGAGTGCTAAGTGTAAGCAATAAAAAAAGCCGGCTTGTAAACCGGCTTTTTTGTGTCTGCGGCTTAGCTGGTATCAGGCAGACAGAGCTTTAACCTGTGCATTCAGGCGGCTCTTGTGACGCGCTGCCTTATTCTTGTGGATGATGCCTTTGTCTGCCATGCGGTCAATAACAGGCACGGCACTATCGTAAGCGGTTTTGGCCGCTGCCTGATCGCCGCTGCCGATTGCAGCATTCACCTTCTTGATCACGGTACGCACGAGTGAACGCAGGCTGGAGTTGTGTGATCGACGTTTTTCCGCCTGACGGGCGCGTTTCTTTGCTTGTGGTGAGTTCGCCACTGTAGTACCTCAAAGGGAGTCAAAAAATTCAGAGGCGCGATTATTCACATTGCCCTCCCAAATGTCAACCGCTGTCTCACTGGTTTGGCTTGCGTCTGCTGATGTATACTAACGCCTATTAGTTGTTATTGATCTGCTTCTCGAGGTTGGCACTCTTTGCCTATGGATAATTCAGCGACATCGACAGCCGCGGCGCCCAGTACTGCGGACCGCATTCTCAATGCTGCGGAAGATCTGTTTGCCGAGAAGGGCTATAGCGCGACATCGCTCGGTGACGTGGCTGATCGTGTGGGTATTCGCTCTCCCAGCCTGTATAACCACTTCAAGAACAAGGAGGCCCTCTACGAAGTTGTGCTAGAGCGCCTGTTGACGGATTTTTCTGCCCCCTTAGCAGAGTTGAATGGTGGGCCGGTCACCAACGAGCGAGTTTTTTCCTGGCTGGAAACGATTGTGCGCCAGCATCACGCCAACCCGAACCTGGCTAGACTGCTGCAGCATGCGGCACTCTCAGGCGGGCCCCATACCAATGAGTTGATAGATCGCCTCTTCCGGCCGATGTTTCAGTCTGATGCCAAAATAGAGGGGGAAAGCATCACGCTGTTTCAGAACACCGGGTTGCAGCCCTGGGCAGTGATGGCCTTTAACAACCTCGTGATGTCTTATGTGACGATGGCGCCGATGTACCGGGATCTGCTGGGCCAAGATCCGTTCAGTGAAACGGCGCTCGAAAACCAGCTTAACCTGATCAAGATGCTGTTGCGTGCAGTTTTTGATTATAAAGGGGAGCTCGCGGCGACTACCTGATCCGGTGGTGCCGGTTCCCTCCCCGTTTTAAGAGGCCAGACACAAGTCATGTTGATTTCAGATGCAGTGCAAATCTGGCGCGAGTCAGATGGCGATTATCATATCGAGTGGCAAGCCAGTCATCCCGATACGCAGGTCACGGTTGAGCCGTTGAAGCCCAATGGTAGTGTAAGTGCTCACTATAGCGAAGACTCTGGCCGTGTGCGCATGTCGGGTCTGGGACTTGGGAGTCGTCACTATTTTCGCCTGCGCGATCAACACGGTACAGAGGTGCTGGCTGCCGAGCGTAAACTGGGTATGCAAGGTACACCGAATTTCAGGGACTTTGGCGGTTACCACACAGTTGATGGGCGCATGGTCAAGTGGGGCTTTTTATTTCGCTCGGGCCAGCTGTCGAGCTTGAGCGACCAGGATGTGATGCTGTTGGCCAGTCTGGAGCTGGATCTGGTGTGTGATTTCAGGCGCGAGGAAGAACAGGCAGGTGATCCCAGCCGGCTTCCCGGGGGCAACACGCCACGGATCGCCAGCTTGCCAATTATCCCCGGTAGCAATTCGCGGTTTTTTGAACAGGCGGAGGGGCGGATGACTGACCCGCAGGACATGTTTGATTTTATGATGGAGATCAATCGAGATTTTGTCGAGGCGCAGACAGAAACCTATGCGCGCATGTTTCGAGAGATTTTGAGCGTACAGGATGCGCGCTTTCTGGTGCATTGTGCTGCGGGCAAGGATCGTACTGGATTTGCCGCCGCAATCATTCTTTTGGCGTTGGGCGTGTCACGGGAAGTGGTTATGCGCGACTACATGCTCACGGGGCAGTTTTTCCACCCGGGAGACGAATTAGCCCGCCTGCGGGAAAAATACCAGATGCAGCAAATGGACGAGCGGTCGATTTTGCCGATGTTGGAAGTGCACGAAGACTATCTGGCGCGTGCCTTGCTCGCTATTGAGCAACGTTATCCGTCGGTGGAAGATTACCTGACTAAGGCGTTAGGGGTAGGGCCAGCCGAAGTGGCTGAACTGCAAGCTCGCTATCTGGATTGAGCGTAGGAATGTAAGCGGCCGCCATAATAATGGCGGCCGCTTACCCGCAGTATACGCCTACTTTGCTTTACACGCGTCTTTAGCGGCGTTGATCTGCTTCTTCTCGCAGTTATCGCTGCTGGCGTCGCCGACACACCACTTGCCACGGTTGTCCCAGGCAGTCAGCTCAGCTTTCTTGCCATTTGAGCACTTTACCATGTAGGTCGAGTAAGCTGTGCCATCGCTGGTGGCGGCATTCGCGTCAAATACGATGCTGGTGGGTTTGGCTGCCAGGCTGCCGGCAGAAAAGATGATCAGGGCTGTTGTGGCTGCAAATTTAAATAAGTTCATATCAAGTTCCTTGCAATTCTCTGTAGGTGTCAACACCGATGATGTTGGTCGTAATCGATCAGTTCCAGTGGCACTCATTATAGAGGCAATGGGCGATAAGAGAGAGTTACTAAACTGTAACTTTTTGGGTATTTTGGTAACAGTATAGATTTTATTGATATTTTTTTAGAATATCATATTGTTTTATAAGTAAATTTTTAAATATTCTATGAGTTTCTTTGGGAAACGTTAACAAAATTTAATGTCTATTAGGTAACAATTGTCATCATGCATGTTTTGGATATACGGTGAAATTGCTGGTGTAAGGGGGTGTTCTGCGGCGCAGATAGTGAATCGCTGTGCGGGTACGGTGCCGTATTGCTCGAATGTGCCGGATGACTCGTGGAGGAAATTTGGTTATGGTGTGGCGCCTTAAAAATATGAGATTACCGGCTTGACCGACCCCTTCGCAGAGATCCGGCCCTATCGAGACGATGAAGTAGCCGGTGTCTTGTCCGGGTTGCTTCACAGTGCCGAATTTCTGGATACGCTGGCGGCGTATCGCCTTGGCAAGCTGGTCTCGTTTCTGCCCCGCCAGTTACGACCCCTGCTGCGGCCTTTGGTGCGCTATTTACTGTCCCGCGAAGTACGTGGTGTGTCCGATGTGCGCAGCATGCAACTTGTGATCGAGCGGTACATGACGCGCATGATAGAAGCCGCTACCGGTGGATTTAGCGTGTCGGGTCTCGAAAGCCTCAATCCTATGCGCCCTTATCTGTTCATGAGTAATCATCGGGATATCGCGATGGATCCCGCATTTACGAATTACGCGTTGCACGGCAGTGGCTACGAAACGGCGCGTATCGCCATTGGGGATAACCTGCTCACCAAAGCCTGGGTGTCGGATTTGATGAGGCTAAACAAGAGCTTCATCGTCAAGCGAGCTGTAAGTGGGCCCCGCGAACTACTGGCGGCCTCGAAAAATCTGGCCAATTACATTCAGCATTCACTACTGGAAGAGCACTCGCCGATATGGATCGCCCAGCGAGAAGGGCGCGCCAAAAACGGCATTGATCGCACCGAACCGGTCATTATTAAAATGCTGTCGATGAGTCGCGACAAGCCTACACAGGAATTTGGAGAACACATCCGCAGCCTCGGTATCGTGCCCGTCGCTATTTCCTACGAACTTGATCCCTGTGATGCGATGAAGGCCAGGGAGCTTTATCAGAAGGCCTCCGAAGGCCATTATGAAAAAGGCGAGCAGGAGGATGTCGCATCTATTGCACGAGGAATTTCTGGAGAAAAAGGGCGTGTGCACGTCAGTTTTGGCACGCCGTTGGGTGATGACCTGCAGACCCCGGAGGCCGTTGCCAGGGAAGTTGATTGGCAAATCACTGCGGGGTACTGTCTGCACCCCACTAATATTTATGCCTACCAGCGACTGTACGGTGCGGATGCTCTGGTTCCCCATGAGCTCTATCTTGAAGAGGGCGATTGCAGCCTCGCCGCCTTTGAAGCCCGTATCGAAGCCATGCCGGAAGCACACCGCCCCTACGCGTTGGGCATTTATGCCAACGCGGTGGTGAGTAAACTGGCGCTGGCTGAGCGCTCGTCGCAGCCCCCTTGCTGAGCGAGGATCTCAAGGGCAGCATTCGCGAAGCCTACAACGCCATCATGGAGAGCAAATCACTCACCCCGCGGTTGGGGCAGCGTCAGATGATAGCGGAGATCGCCAATACCCTCTCGCGTATTCCACCCAATGATGCCGAAGAGCGTGGTTTACCAGCTGTCTGTGTGATTGAAGCGGGCACAGGTACCGGCAAGACGATTGCCTACGCTGTCGCTGCCATCCCCATGTCCCAGGCACTCGGCAAGCGGCTGGTGGTTGCCACAGCCACGATTGCGCTGCAGGAACAATTTATCAATAAGGATCTGCCCGATATAAGACAAAGCAGCGGCATGAACTTTAGTTTTGCGCTGGCCAAGGGTCGAGGTCGCTATGTGTGCCTGTCCAAACTGGACCGCTTGATGGCAGAGGGGCACGGCGCGTCCTCGTTAATCCCCCTCTACCCCGATGAGTTTGGTGCGCCGACGCAGACCGAGGCGATGCCGATCTACGATGCAATGTTACAGGCGCTCGGCCGGGGCGAGTGGGATGGCGACAGGGACAACTGGTCGGACAGTGTGCCGGAAGATGTCTGGCATGGTGCGACCACGGATCACGGCCAGTGCAGTGGTCGGCGTTGCCCTAACATCAGCCAGTGCAGTTTCTATCGTGCGCGGGACGAGCTGCAAAGCGCCGACATCATTGTCACGAATCACGACCTGGTTTTGTCTGACCTCGCGCTGGGGGGTGGCGCTATCCTGTCGGCACCGGAAGACAGTATTTACGTGTTCGATGAAGGCCATCATCTGCCCGACAAAGCGCTGTCGCATTTTGCCAGCTACTGTCGGCTGAACTCTACTATCACCTGGCTGCAGGACAACAAAAAAGCACTGGCGCAAGCGGCGCCGGTGCTGGTGTCAATTATCAGTGCTCAACGGCTTATACAGGCGCTACCGGCGCAGATGGATGATGCGGTCGCTGCGTTGCAGGTAGCGGAACAAGCCGTACAAGCGCTTTTTGATGAAGCCGATGTGCCAGCTCATAGAGACGAGCAGCTGTTGCGGTTGGAGCACGGTCTGGTGCCGGCATCCCTGATTCAGGTTGCAAAATCTCTTGGTGGGCAATTCCAGAAATTGAGCTCCAGTTTTGACCGACTGGAAAATATCCTGGAAGAGGCGCTCGATGATAAGCACGCGGGGATAGACAAGTCCGATATTGAAACCTGGCATATCAACGTGGGTGGAATGTTGAGTCGAGCAGAAGCCGCCCTGGCGCTGTGGCGGGAGTACGCTGTAAGCGGTGTGGGCGAGACACCACCAAAGGCGCGCTGGATAACGCTGCTCAGTAGCGCAGGACAGTTTGGCTTCGAATTGCGCTGTAGCCCGGTGTTGGCCGCAGACATCCTGCAGGAGTGCCTGTGGTCCAGGGCAGCAGGTGTCATCATTACCTCGGCGACAATCACCGCGCTCAATTCGTTCGATCGCTTTCAGCTACATTCGGGAGCGCCGCCTGAGGCCAACTACAAAGTGGTAACCAGTCCTTTCAATTATGACAATGCCACCTTTGTCGTGCCCGCTATGGACTGTGATCCTGGCGATGCGCAGGCCCACACCGATGCACTGATTCAGCAGATCCCTATTATTCTGGATCATAGTGAAGGTAGTCTGGTGTTGTTTTCCTCGCGCCGTCAAATGCAGGAGGTCTACCAGGGCGTTACCGGCGAGTTCGGTGGTCGCATTCTGATGCAGGGGGATTACAGCAAGCAGGAAATCTTGCGCCGCCATAAACAGGCCATCGACGACGGCCAGGGCAGTGTCATCTTTGGTCTTGCCAGTTTTGCCGAAGGGGTAGATTTACCTGGTGATTACTGCCGCCATGTGGTGATCGCCAAAATTCCGTTTGCCGTTCCGGACAGCCCGCTGGAGGCCGCTCTCGCCGAGTGGGTGGAGGCGCAGGGGCGCAATGCCTTTATGGAAATCAGTGTGCCAGATGCTGCGCTGCGGCTGGTGCAGGCCAGCGGCAGGCTGTTGCGCACCGAGCAAGATACCGGCCGCATCACCTTGATGGACCGGCGTATTTTGACCAAGCGCTACGGTCGCGCCATTCTAGATTCACTGCCGCCGTTTCAGCTCCGTCTGGGTTAGAGTGCAACCTTGCGCAGCCGCAGCGCATTCGCAATCACACAAACAGAGCTGATGCTCATGGCTGCACTGGCAAGCATCGGCGACAACAATACGCCGAAAACGGGAAACAGCACGCCGGCGGCCACTGGCACACCCAAAGCGTTGTAGAAAAAAGCGAAAAACAGGTTCTGGCGAATACTGCCCATGGTTCTTCGTGACAGGCGCAGTGCTTTTACGATACCACGCAGGTCGCCCTTCAGCAGCGTAACACCGGCAGATTGCATCGCCACATCTGTGCCGGTGCCCATGGCGATACCGACATTGGCCAATGCCAGTGCCGGAGCGTCATTGACGCCGTCGCCAGCCATTGCCACGATCCGCCCCTCATCCTGCAGGCGCTTGACCACGGCGGCCTTATCGGCTGGCAGCACGTCGGCTACCACCTCGTCGATGTTGAGCGCGTCACCTACCACCTTGGCAGTGCGGGCGTTGTCACCGGTCAGCATAATGATACGGATACCCTCTGCATGCAGCGCCGCGACCGCCTCTTTGGATGTGGGCTTGATTGCATCAGCAACACCCAGCAGGCCGGCGGGCTGCCCATCTACCGCGATAAACACGGTGGTCTGCCCCTGTTCCCGATAGTGTTTGGCTTGGGCGGCCAGCTCATGCGTTACAATATGATCCCGCTCCATCAAGCGCAGATTACCCACCAGTACTTTCCTGCCATCGAGCACGCCCCACACACCCAGGCCGGGATCAGAATCAAAGCCCGTTAAGCCGGAGTGCGGTGTCACGCCCTTGGCCTTCGCACCGTCGACGATAGAGCGGGCCAGCGGATGTTCGCTGGATACTTCGGCCGCGGCTGCCAGGCTGAGAAGCTCCGTGTCACTAAAGCCGGGCAGTGGCACTATGGCCTGCAGGCTCGGCTTCCCCTCGGTCAGGGTACCGGTTTTGTCTACCACCAGAGTATCGACCTTTTCTAATGTCTCCAATGCGGCGGCATCCTTGATCAGCACCCCTTCATGTGCACCGCGACCCATGCCCACCATGATCGACATGGGCGTTGCCAGGCCCAGTGCGCACGGGCAGGCAATGATCAGGACCGATACTGCAACGATCAGAGCGTGGGCGAAGGTGGGCGGTGGCCCCCACAGCGCCCAGACACCGGCGGCGATTAATGCTGACAGCACCACCGCTGGGACAAACCAGGACGCGACCTGATCGACCAGCCGCTGTACTGGCGCGCGTGAGCGCTGAGCCTCCGCCACCATGTGCACGATCTGCGACAAGAGGGTATCGGCCCCGACTTTTTCGGCGCGAATCAACAGGCTGCCAGAGCCATTCAGTGTGCCACCTGTCAGGGAACTCCCCTGCGTTTTACGCACCGGATCGGGCTCGCCCGTGAGCATGGCCTCATCGACATGGCTGTCGCCCTCCAGCACTGTGGCGTCCACGGGTATTTTTTCTCCGGGACGCACCCGCAGGCGATCACCCGCGCTTACGTGCTCAAGGTCGATATCGTTTTCAACATCTTGCGCATTGAGGCGGTGGGCTATTTTTGGAGCGAGTTCCAGCAGTGAACGGATAGCTCCTGACGTTTGTGAGCGCGCGCGCAATTCCAGTATCTGCCCCAGTAGTACCAGCGCGATAATGACGGAGGCGGCCTCAAAATAGAGAGGTGGCATCCCATTGGCCATGCTAAAAGAGGCAGGCAGAGCGCTCGGGAACAGTATGGCCACCACACTGAATGAAAACGCGGCACCCACCCCCAGCGATATCAGTGAGAACATATTGAGACTGCGGTTGACCAGCGATTGCCATCCGCGCACGAAAAATGGCAGTCCGGCCCACAATACGACGGGCGCCGACAGTGCGAACTGAATCCAGCCGGTGGTGGTGTGTCCCAGCCATTGCACCGGGTCCAGCGCCGGTACCATTTCGCCCATGGCGATAAGTAATACGGGAAGGCTGAGTGCCAAGCTGAACCAGAAGCGCCTGGTCATATCTTTTAATTCGACATTTTCACCCTCATCCAGCGATGGCGACTCGGGTTCCAGCGCCATGCCACATTTAGGGCAGGCCCCCGGCCCCTCCTGCCGCACTTCGAGATGCATCGGGCAAATATAGATAGTGCCCGCCGACGCACTGGCCACTTGTGTGGCTGTCTCTGCCGCTGGCTGCTGGGGATTCAGGTAGTGATCGGGCGTGGCGATAAACTTGCTGCGACAGCCCGCGCTACAGAAATAGTGTGATGCGCCGGCGTGCTCATGACTCAGCGCCGTGGCGGCATCGATCGTCATACCACAGACAGGATCGAGTACATTGTCGATAGCACCAGCGCTGGCCTCACTGTGGCGGTGCCCGTGCTCGTGACTGTGCAGCTTATCCATTTCAGTTCTCCTATGGAGCGCTCAAGTGCTGGGCCAGTGCACCCTCAATAATGGGGCAGGCGGCAAATGATCCGCGCCCGGAACAGCGCCGCAGCCTTTACCTTTCGCGAACAACTTTGAGCAGCAAAAGGACTAACTAACCCACCAAACAGTCCCACTGCCTTATCGGTATCATCACGAAGTCAAAAACAGCCTCACATCCCCCGTAACAGATGCCGACTTAAGTCACCAAACAGCCTTGAATCAATTTTACGCTCTGAAAATCGCCATTGACCATCAGCTTTTTCAAAGCGATCGTAATACCTTACGCCAATAATCGGCTGCATTGGGAAGTCATCGACCGACTGGAATACAACTGCGTACGATTTGCAACTCGCCTCTAGCCCCGCTTCATCTACTTTAACGATGGCATTGGTGGTGACATGCTGCGTATGCGGCGTTCCATTATCTTCGTAGACTCGGGTAAACGACTGATAAATCGCCTCTACTGCGGCAGCTCCTTCTGTTACGGTTTCAGTCCCATCGGGGCTCACCCCAATCATTTTCGCGTGAGCAAACATTTGTGCAACACTCGCTATATCGCCGCTATCCAGGTAATCAGCGTACTGGTACAACAAGTTTTTTATATCACAACTTTCACAACTCATTTCGCTTTCCCTTTATTTTTTGATTTCTCACCACGCCACTCATCGATTGGCACACTACCTTGGCGCACAGTAAGTTTCAATCAACCTCAGAACAGTGATAATAGCGAGCTCTGATCTTCCAGTAACATTAAAGCGAGGAAAGTAATGACCCACCCTAACCTTGGGTTGACCGACCCAGTGGCACTAATTACCGGCGCAGTCTCCGGTATTGGCCGAGCAACTGCGATCCGTTTTGCCAGTGAAGATGCAAAGGTGATGCATCGCTGACATCGATGAAGCTGGAACTTTAGCGACTAAAGCCACCATCGAAAAAGACGGCGGTGAAGCCAGCTGCTTTCATTTCGAAGCATGCCAAGAAGCATCGTGCTGCGAGCTTGTTGAAACAACGGTAAACACATTTGGCCAGCTCGGTATTGTCGGCAACATTGCGGGTATCGTGAGCTTTTGGCATCTTTATGAAATGACCACTGAATTATGGGACCAGTCAATTAAGATCAACCTAACTGCACCGATGATTGCGGGAGTATATTTGGCATGCAAGCCAAGCTTGTGCCCTGATGTAAATCCGCGCGTTCTTGTTGGCTAGCACTACAACCGCTTTGTTGTGGCGCCACGTTGCCTTTTTATTGGCCACCCAGTGGTCGTGGTTATTATCCAAGACCTCGCGGTGGCTTACTACCGCTCGTATTCCATTGATCAGCAGTGTTTGCAAATACCGGTCACTCCCACAGGATTCCATTACGACATTGCAGGTGGGCAAAGTTGCCGCATAGGCGGCAAGCTTGTGTCGAGGCAAACGCTTCTTCATAACCGTCTTGTCGTTACTGTCGGCGCCACGAAGCTAAAAAGTGTGTTTGGCAATATCTATGCCCAATAGGCTAGTAGTCATGTCGATCTCCCCTTTAAAGTAGAGGCCGCAATACCCGGGTAGTTGCCAGCTTCAAGTGCGAGTGAAAATAGAACCAACGCGGCCAATAGAAAAAGAGCCCCCAGCAGCAGCAGGTGCTCCGGGTTGGCGCCCCAGATGAGTGAATATGTGGCGAATGGTGATTGCATGACGGTACTCCCTTGCCGGAGGACGCCGCTCAGAGGGCCCTCACGCGGTGAAATTTTGGGATCAATTCTGGGCGAGAGTCTCGTTGTTTTCCTGGTAGATCCGTAATTGGGTGTTGAACGCATTCGCGGCATCCATCGCTTTGCTGAGCAATTCGTCGTAGTGCGAAGAGCTCAGCATTATCCCGCGGCATTCGAGGAGATCCTCTATAGTCCTTACATAGGCGCGAACCGCAGACATGGAGCTCGCCATCGTGTCTGGGCTGGCCGAGGCACCATCTGGCGTCACTGGCATCTTGTTGGGGGCTTCGAGCGGGCAGCCGGCGGCGGCATTGAGTGTGAAAGTTAATGAGAGTAGTGCGAGTGCATATTTCATGTGGCGAGTCTCCAGTGTGGTCGCAACAGCAAGTTGTTACGCTATCTGTTACAAATGTACACACTTATAGGTTACTTTGAAGCGCAGCTATATGAACTTTTTATGACGTAGATGGCTGATATATTTAAAAAATATCATTGGCTTCGTGAATGTTAACGGTGTAAATACATGCTTGAGTTCGCGGTGGTTGGAAGATCACCTGGGCGACATCTTTCCTGTCGTCCAAGTCTGGTCTTGCTGCCCGAGAGCCGCCATAGCTGCGCTTTTGGCATCATAAATATATGACTAATTCGCTATGCACGCCTCCCCAAGTGGTATTTTCTCAGGTTCTTCCCCCCAAATTCATCTCAATATTAGACCGTCTCAACGTATTGGTATTGAAGTATGGGAGTGGAAACGGAAATATGTTAGGTGAAAATTAAAGAAGAGTAAAAATCATGAAAAAAGTATGTTTGCAGATTGCTTGTATTTCGGCCCTCGCGATGGTGTTGTCAGGGTGCTTTCTACAGTTGGTTGGCGCTCCAGGTGGTACCTTTGCATCGGCTAATATTCCCTCCTGTGCGGAGGGTGTCACGTGTACCAACGCAGAAATGAAAGATACCACTTTCAATGAGACCTTCACAGCGTCTCCCAGCGCAGGGTTCAAGTTCCTCCATTGGAAGTCTGGTGGACGTTACCTTTTTGGCTGTAACACTGCTACAACGATTAATTTAAGCACCGCTACCTGGGCGGGAACTCCTCTCGAAGCTTTTTTTACAAAGCCTGAGCAATTTTCTATGTCACCCATGTTTCGGTCTATTGGGGCAAAGGTTTTTTACACCACCGACTTTGAGTGCAATAATGCCAGCGCCGCTACTCTCGGTGACGATTGGAATGCTTACGTTAATATATTTCAAGCCGACGGTAGCACCTTCGTTGGCGGCTACGGTATTCCAGGTGGCGCACCCAACGGCTCGCAAATCTCTGCTTTGACTACCAAACAGGGTGGCGCGGCTCAGGAATCTCGTCAGCTTAATGTGTTTAGCAACTATGACAGCGACTTCAACGGTGATGGGCTCGAGCACGCTGTTGGGCAGCAGGTTCAAGTGCTTGTTTTTCAGGAATATACCCTGTTGCCGGGAAGCGCGGGCACCTACACATTTACGTTTGATGCCAAAAAGCCACTAACCGCAGGCGTGGCAGCCCCCTCCACCGCCATCGCTTTCGTCAAGGTGCTTGATCCGGCTAATAATTATCAACCGATGGGGCCTGTTGTTAGCTTTGACAGCACCACTTTGACCTCTGTTTGGTCTACCCATACGTTGACGTTTACGATCACCTCTGCGATGGCCAATAAACGGTTGCAGTTTGGTTTCCAGAACACGGCAACCGATTACAACCCCAGTGGTGTCATTTACGATAATCTGGTATTCAGAGAGATTCCTTCAACCTGAGGTTGACGACTAGTGAAGGCCGGGACCTGCATCGGGCCCCGGCTTTTTTTGTGGGTGCGCACCGCTCCGCTAATGCAGGTCACCCAATGAATGTATCCGCTTGCTGAGAGGTTACCGTGGAGCGGCATGACAGACCGACGAGCTTGAGGCCAGATCCCACAGGCGGTCTATACGCTAAGACATTACGTTATGCGGCCTTGCCTCGGCGCGCTTCAAGCGCCACTCGCACCTCATGGGCTTTCTGCTCTGTCACCGAGTAGGAGGCAATCAGCCAGATCGCAATCGCGGAGGCCAGTAGCGGGATTAACACGTCAAACATTCTCATCATCTGCAGGGTTTCAGCTGCTTGGCCACCACCGAGATCAACGTCGAAACCGGTGGCGTTAAGCAGGATCCCGCTGATAGCCAGCGCCGCCGCCATGCCGAGTTTAACCACCCACCAGTAGATCGAGGCAAACATACCTTCGCGGCGTTCGTGCGACTCCAGTTCATCGAGGTCGCAGACATCGGCGATCATCGAACCCATAAGCGTGAAAAGGCCGCCGAGACCAAAGGCGAGAAATGGCGCCGGTAATAGCAGCAGCAGAGGATACTCCGGCGAGTAACAAAACCATTTCAGTGCGTAGCCGAACATGGATATGCCGGTGGACACGAAGAATGCCCTGCGTTTGCCAATTCTGGTTGCAAGCCAACTGACTATGAAAATGACGCAGAATGTCGAGCACGCGGACACGGTTCCGGCCCACCCGGCGTATTCTGCCCCAAGCGCCTGGTCGCCAGAAAACACGTAGTAAATGATGACGTAGAACTGGAAAGACGCCACCAGCATAAAGCCATTGAAAACCAGAAAGGTTGCCATGCAGAGTTTCAGGAAGGGCGTGAATTTGAGCGCGGTGACAAAGCCGCGGAAAAAGTCGCGTACACTTCCGTCCAAGCCAGACGGACTCATTTCCCCAGCTGGAACTGCGAGGCTCTGTTGCTCAGTCACTGCGATATCTACAAAGCGCTCGCGCAGGAAGATGGCCGGGAGGATGCCGATAACGATGACGGCGACGCCAATCACGACGGCTAAACCGCTGGCGCCACTGGCAAGGTCATCGAAAAACAACTCGTACTGCATGACCCATAGAAACCACGGCGAGATCAGGTAGGCGAGCTGCCCCATGAAATTCTGCACTGCCATCAGTCGGGTGCGCTCGTGATAGTCCGGTGTCAGCTCGTAACCCAGCGCCACCCAGGGTGTTGCGAATACCGTATACGCCAGGTAGAAAATCATGGATCCGATCAGGAAGGACCAGAAATAATAGTCCTCACTTTCACCTTCAGGTAGCTGCCATAGCATGATGAAGATCAGTCCCGCAGCGATTGCTCCTCCAAAAATGTAGGGGCGGCGTCTGCCCCAGCGAGAGCGGGTATGGTCCGAGATATAGCCCATCAGTGGATCAGTCAGCGCATCCATCAGTCGTGGCAGCGCACCGAGCAGGCCCACTAGCGCGGGATTCATGCCCAGCCCTAGATTGAGTACGATAGTCATTCCGCCGATAGCCGCTGCCAACAGGTTATTGACGAACGCGCCCAGCCCGTAGACGAGCTTCATCAGCAACGGTATACGGTCTTCCGGTTTGGTGTCGTAGTGTGCGACTTTTGTCATCGGGGTTATCCTTGTTCAGATGCCCATGCGTCTTAAGGCCTGTGCACAGCCTTTCAAGCCTGGGTGTTCTGCGCGAATGATTGCCAGTGGTATTCCGGCGTTAAATGAAGAGAATCGTCCCTTGTCCTCGAAGCGTTGTCGAAAACGATCCTTGTCGAGAAACTCAGGTATCCTGGGCAGAATGCCGCCCGATAAATAAACGCCACTGGTGGCACCCATCATAAGCGCAACGTCGCCCGTATAGGCTGCAAGGATGTTGTAAAAATCGTGCACGGCACTCAGGCAGTATTGGTCACCTGCCTTGGCGCCGGCGGTAACTGCTGCAGCGGGCAACTCCCGTTCGTTGCCGTCGAGCACCGTATTGGCCCAGTACAGGTTAGCAAGTCCGGGGCCTGACAGCACTCGTTCGGCCGATACGCGCTGATAGCGTTGGCGCAGCACCCTAAGCAGTTCCATTTCATGCTCATCCACTGGCGCGAATCCCACGTGGCCTCCTTCTGATGGCAGTATCTCGCCGCTGACGTTCATAGCGGAGACGCCCAAACCCGTGCCGGGTCCCACAACGGTCCTGATACCGCCATCGGTGGCTGGGCGGGCGTCACTCAGCCAATCCAGATCGCTGTCATCGAGTCCGTCGATACTCAGCATCTGCGCGCTGAAGTCATTAATGACGTTCACCGGAGCTGCTAGTGATCGGGCCAGTTCCCTCTGACTGAAGGCCCAGTGATTATTGGGCAGGTCTATCCAGTCTGCCTCTACGGGTCCGGCTACTGCGAGACAGATGCGACCCACATTCTCAACGTGTCGTCGCTCGATATAGGTGCCAAGGGCATCGGCCAGAAACGCAAATTCTGCACAGGGAAACACCTCGATTCCAAGAAGCGTGTCTGCGCCAGACTCGAGGCAGGCAAAGCGGGCATTGGTGCCGCCGATGTCGGCGACGATGTGCAGGGGTTCGCTCATGGCTCAGTATGTCAGCCCGTAACCCAGTGGAAACAGCGTTGAATCCTCCTGCGCCGGCCAGGTAAATGACAGCTTGCCAGTAAAATCGTGCTCGCCAAACAGCACCTGAGCGATACCCTGGCCTTCAGAACCTGGCAGCCATGCGGCAACGAATGCAGTGGCGGCATCCATCTCCGAATCAATGAGTAGTGGGCGACCAGTAATAAGTACGACCACAACGGGGATACCCTGGTCGCTGATGTTGGTGATGGTTTGCAGGTCCTCCGGGTGGAGTTGGTTCAACGTCAGGGAGCTGCCGTAAGGCTCCAGCACCTTGAGTAGACCCTTGATCTGCGAGCCCGCCTGAATGATAACGTCGTCACCATCGCGGATATCGCCCATACCCTCGGCGTAAGGTGTTTCGCCAATTACCACGATGCCCACGTCATGTGCCGCCGAATCCGCGCCAGTGCCGTCGATATCCAGAGTAGCCTGTGATGCGATCGCCTCTATGCCTTCCCAGATCGAACTGCCGCCGATAATAGTCTCGTTGTCGGTGGCACCCTGCCATGCAACGGTAAAGCCGCCGCACTGGTGACCACGGTTATGGGCATTTTTGCCGGCGACCAGGATCCGGGCCTGCGGCTGCAGTGGCAGCAGCCGGGATTCGTTCTTGAGCAGCACCAGCGATTTGCGAACGGCCTCACAGGCCACCTCGCGGTGCACGGCGCCACCAAACCCAGGGTCATTGGACCAAGGACGGTCCAGGGGCCGCGGCTTTTCGAACAATCCATAGGCGAACTTAACGCTCAGAATACGGCGCACCGCGTCGTCAATACGCGCCATGGCTACGTTACCGCGCTCTACGTGCCAGCGCAGGTGATCGATAAAGGAGCGCCAGTTCTCCGAGACCATAAACATATCAATGCCGGCGTTGACACTCATGGCAATGGCTTCGCAGTAACTCTCGGACAGGTAATCGATGCCGTCCCAGTCAGAAATAATGTAGCCATTGAAATCCAGCTGGTGCTTCAAAACCTCGGTCAAAAGGTAGTGACTGCCATGACACTTGTCACCGTTCCAGCTATTAAAGGAGACCATGACAGTCATAACGCCGGCTTGCAGCGCCGGGTAATAGGGCGTCATGTGTGTAGACTCCAGCTGGTCCCAAATCAGTGTGGTTTCGCCCTGATCGATACCATGGGTGGTACCGCCATCGCCTACCCAGTGCTTGACACAGGCAACCACGCTGTCATCGCCCAGGTTGCCCTGCAGACCCTGGACGAAGCGAGCGGCATAGCTTGCCACCAGTGCGGGATTCTCTGAGTAGCTTTCATAGGTCCGGCCCCAGTGATGGTCCTGTGCCACGGCCAGGGTGGGCGCGAAGGTCCACTCGACACCGGTAGCGAGTATTTCTTCAGCGGTAACACGGGCGATGCGCTCTATCAGGTCGGGATCATTGGCGGCACCGAGGCCAATATTATGTGGAAATACGGTGGCCCCCAGAACATTATTGTTGCCGTGGATGGCGTCGACACCATAGATTATTGGTATGGCAAGGTGGTTTTCATCGGCTTCCATTGACGCAGCCCAGTAGGCATCGTTCATGTTCACCCAGTCGGTGGGCAGGTTGTCGCCCGGCGCGGAGCCTCCTCCACTCAGGACGGAGCCAATGTGGAAAGTTTTGACCTCGGCCGGCGTGATTGCCATGCGTTCGGTCTGTGTCATCTGGCCGATTTTTTGATCAAGGCTCATGCGTGCTAGCAGCGCCTCGACTCGAGGTGCTATGTCTGGGTGGTTCAGCATTGCCAGTGTCGCTCCGTTAGGGTTGGATTTCGGTCACTTGACGTAGAAAGGTGTATTGGAATGACCGGTATTGTTATTGCCATCAGAAACGTAGACAAAAAGGCGGTAGGCACCGCCTTTTTCCGGCGCTTTAATTGATATCTTGGGTCCGGACTCGCTGCTTATCAAGCCTTCGATAAGGGGCGGGATGACTTCTTTGTCACCCCCTATCTCTTTTGCTTTGCTTTCCTCTCGAACTTCCCAGTGGTAGGTCAGTGCGTCGTTATCGGAGTCTACCGCGTTCAGCTCAGCAGGGTATTCCTTGCCGCGCCAAAGCGTAATATTGTCGTAGCCGACTTTGCCGTTGATGGCGAGACGGCTAACCCTTGGCGCCCGGTTGTCAGGCCATTTGTTGTTCCAGATATAGTACATGACGTCCACGGCTTCGGTGGAAGAGCCGTCCTCGGTAAACATGCCGTACCAGGTGCCGGTCCGCTCCTGCTTTTGTCCCCATAGGAACACATAGCTACCAATAATCTGGTCACCGTGCTCTTGTATTACCTTTAAATAGCTGTTGGCGTAGGTGGCTGCTTTTTCTGAGCTGGTTTGTTCGACCGGTGCATCCCAGCGAGTTTTGAAGACCTCCCAGTGACCCACAGCGCCCCACTCTGTCACGAAGTAGGGGCCTGTGTAGTCGCTTTGCTTGACGTATTTTGGCAGATTAACCACGTCGGCGTAGAGCTGGAAACTCAGAAAATCCAGATCGCCGGCACGTTCCTGTACGTCTCTCATCACGCGCTTGTCTGCTCCCGCCAGCGCCGTCGTTGTTGGGTGGTTCGGGTCAATGTCGTGAATCATTTTGGAGACATCATTCACCGCATCGAACACCTTGGGATTATCGTAGTCAAAGTTCAGTTCATTACCGATGATCCAGGTGAGTAGGGCGGGGTGGTCCTTGTGTGCGATAATTCGGGCTCGAGTCTCTTCTTTCTGGCGCGCTACGGCCGCGGCATCGTTGTAATCGAAGCCGTGGCGCTCACGGGCAAACTCCAGGCACAAGGACACAGTGAGACCCAGGGCATGAGCCTTGTCCAGTAGCTCGCGCGCCGGTATCGGCCCGTCATCTACTGCCCAGGTTCTGAGCGAGTTGCCGCCGTGTGCCTTGAAGGTCTCCAGGTCACTGTGATCGATGCCGGCGCCGCGAATAACGTAGGGCTTGCCGCCGCGCAGGAGCTGGTATTTACCGTCGCTCTGAACGATTTCCACCTTGATCGGTTGCATTGTCGTGTTCTCAGGTTCGGGCGCGGGGGACCCCTGTGCCCATGTATGGCCGGCACCGAGCAGTGCAAATGTAAACGCAAATAGAACGTGTCTCATGGTAGTGGCCCCCGTCATTTTGTGCCGCCTGTAGGCGCGACAAGTTGTTGTTCTATTTCTTCCAATGACTTACCCCGTGTCTCAGGCAGTAGTCGAGCAATGATTAACCAGCCGATGATGGCAAAGACACCATAGATGAAAAATGTGCCTGCAATGCCCACGTTTGCTAACTGCCATGGGAATAACAGTTGCACCAGAAAACTAACACCAGAATTGATAAATCCGACGAAAGAAATGGCTATGGCGCGCACACGGTTTGGGAACAGTTCGGAAAAAAGCACCCACATCACCGGGCCCAATGACACTGCGAAACTCGCGACAAATCCCAGTATGCCAAACAGGATGAGCTGTGGGTTCATGTTGATGGCTGCCGCAATCAGCTCCGATTCATGACGCTGCACCTGTTCGGTACTCATGGCTGCAGCCAGTGCGCTCTTGAACTCGATGTCGCTGTGGAAAGTGACACCCTGCAAAGACTGCAGCGCGAAGCGATCGATACCCGCGCTGAGCTGGGTTATGGTGTCTGCGGTCAGCGAGTAGGTGGCTGAGTTGAAGGCCCAGGCCAGCAGGAACATGAAGAATACAATGCCAGCTACCCCGGTCAGAAGAATAGGTCTGCGCCCGAAACTGTCGATCAGTGCCATTGCCACAAGGGTAAAGATCAGGTTGGTCAGTCCCACCAGGATGGCCTGCATAAAGGCGGCATCGGTGCCGATGCCGGATTGTTCGAAAATCATCGGCGCATAGAAAAAGACCGAGTTGATACCCGTAATTTGCTGCAGCACGGCGACACTCACACCAATCAATAAAACCAGTCGCATGGGCTTGCGAAAAAGGTAGCCCAGTGGCTGCTGATGGCCCTCGGCCTGGCTGTTCAGTGCGATATTCTCGCGGATTGTCGCCAACTGTGCGTCGGCCTGTTTGGTGCCATAAGCGCGCCGCAATGTGGTTAGTGCTTCCCCGTCGCGATTACGCATGATCAGCCAGCGCGGGCTTTCGGGTACCTTGAGCAGCAACAGAAGGTAGAGCACCGCGGGCAGTGCCTCCAGGCCCAGCATCCAGCGCCAGTTCCACACGTCAAAATTCAGCGCTGCCGCCCAGTCGGCAGTGGACGCACCCAGTTGCAAAATCAGGTAGTTGCTGAAGAAGGCAACCGAGATTCCGACGACAATATTGAGCTGGTTGAGGGAAACCATGCGTCCGCGCAGCGCAGGGGGTGACAGTTCGGCAATGTACATCGGTGCGATGATCAGCGCTGCGCCCACGCCCAGCCCGCCGACCATACGTGCAATCACCAGTTCGATAAAGGATCCTGCCAGCGCGGACCAGACCGCCGATAGCGCAAACATCAGTGCCGCCAATTGCAGTACCGGTTTGCGCCCCAGTCGGTCGCTCAACGGGCCGGCGCCGAGCATGGCAAATGTCGCCATGAAGGCCAGAGATGCGACTGACCAGCCCAGTTCAATCTTGCTCAGTGAAAACTCGACCTCGATAAAGCCAACCACGCCGGAGATCACCGAGGCATCGAAGCCCATCAGGAAGCCTCCCAGTGCAACGATGAGGGCTGTGCTAACCGTAAAGCGGCGTTGTTCAGTCATAGTAGGGAGTTATCACTCATGGCCGGGCTCGTGCAGTTCGAATGGAACCCATAGCGGGGCGTCGGAGTCGCCGCCAATCCAGGCATGGAACCAGCCGGCCTCGGTCACCAGTTCCATCTTGCGGTTGTGAAACGCAAGATCTTCACTTCTGAGTGTAAAGCTCACGCGTCGGTGTTCGCCTGCAGCCAGGCGCACTCGGGTAAAGCCTTTAAGTTCACGCACCGGGCGGGTGACATTGCCCACCGTATCACGGATATACAGCTGGACGACTTCTTCTGCCTCGCACTCACCGGCATTGCAAACAGTAGCGCTAACCTCGATATTCTCGCCCAGCCGGGCATGTTCTGCGGAAACGACAATGTCACTGTACTCGAAGTGGGTGTAGGACAGGCCGTAACCAAAGGGGAACTGCGGTGTAAATCCCGCGTCCAGGTAGAAGGCCGACATGCCAAGTGATGTTTGCGCGGCCTGGCCATCAATGTCGTCGATATGGGTAATATTGTCGTGAGTGGCGGGGCGGCCGGTGTTCTTGCGGGCGTAATAAATTGGAACCTGCCCCACAACGCGCGGAAATGTAACCGGCAGTTTACCGGATGGGGACTCGAGCCCGAACAGAAGATCCGCTATAGCGGGCCCGCCCATGGTGCCCGGGTGCCAGGCATAGAGAACGGCATCTACCTTGTCGATGATATTCGACAGGGTCAGCGGCCGGCCGGCCATGATAACAAGGATGATGGGCTTTCCAGTCTCGGCAATCGCCTCGATCAGGTGCTCCTGGGCGCCCGGCAGATTGATCTCGGCGCGGCAGTGTGCCTCGCCAGACAGGATGGACTCCTCACCCATAATCATCACCACCGCGTCGCTGTCGCGCGCCGCCTGTATTGCATCGTCAAAGCCATTGTGGTCGCGGTGGCGGGATGATTCTAAGCCTGGCGACCAGTGAATAGCCATACTGTCGCCAACCTGCGCCTGAATGGCCTGCAGGCAGGTCTGGCTGTCCCTTGAGTCGCCGTCGAATACCCAGGTGCCCAGCTGCTCGTAGGGGTCATCCGCAAGTGGGCCGATGACCGCCAGTGAGGACAGCTGGTCGGGTGAGAGCGGCAGGGTGCAATGATTGTTCTTTAGCAGCACACAACTCTGCCGAGCGCTCTCTCTGGCGGCCTGCAGATGCTCTTCGTTGAGCAGTTGCGGCAAGCGCGATGGATGGGTGTAGGGGTCTTCGAACAGGCCTAGTCGCAGCTTGACCAGCAAAATATTGTAGACCATGTTGTCGACTGTCTGCTGGTCAATACGACCTTCCTCGA
>TARA_B110000503_G_scaffold36858_1_pt1 | contig 42505 bp, 34 predicted proteins | sample TARA_B110000503 | Tara Oceans TARA_B110000503 (sample SAMEA4397472) | marine metagenome | biome: Polar Biome; feature: [SRF] surface water layer (ENVO:00010504); material: water (ENVO:00002006), including particulate matter (ENVO:01000060) such as... | depth 5 m | reverse complement strand
TTATGGGTAGAAATGTCGTTATTCTTGGTTCTCAGTGGGGGGACGAAGGCAAGGGTAAAATCGTTGATCTGTTAACCGATAAGGCGTCGCTGGTTGCGCGCTTTCAAGGAGGTCATAACGCGGGTCACACGCTGGTCATTGACGGTATTAAAACTGCGTTGCATCTCGTGCCATCAGGCATTTTGCGTGAGCACGTTACCTGCGTCATTGGCAATGGTGTGGTGGTGTCGCCAGATGCGCTGCTCAAAGAGATCCGCATGCTGGAGAAGCGCGGTGTGCTGGTTCGGGATCGTCTTAAAGTGTCTGGGTCATGCCCCTTAATTCTCAGCTACCATGTGGCACTCGATGTTGCCCGTGAAGCGGTGCGTGGCAATGCCAAAATTGGTACAACGGGTCGAGGAATCGGGCCAGCTTATGAAGATAAAGTTGCCCGCAGAGCCCTACGCTTGGGCGATCTTGCTAATATGGATGTTTTTGCCGAGAAGTTGAAAGAGGTGTTGGAGTACCATAATTTTGCACTCACTCAGTTTTATAAAACAGACGCCGTAGATTTTGATAAAACTCTGGCCGAGGCCAAAGAATGGGCCGCAGAACTGTTGCCTATGAAAGCTGATGTGACCAAGATTCTCCACGACGCACGTGATGCAGGGGAGCATATTTTATTTGAAGGTGCGCAGGGATCACTGCTCGATGTTGACCACGGCACCTATCCCTATGTCACCTCATCCAATACTACGGCTGGCGGTGCGGCTACCGGCACCGGTTTTGGACCGCTGTATCTAGACTATGTCCTCGGTATTACCAAGGCTTACACCACCAGAGTTGGGTCAGGCCCATTTCCGACAGAATTGGACTGTGAGATTGGTCAGTATTTGGGCGAAAAAGGCCACGAATTTGGCACTACTACAGGCCGTTCACGTCGTTGCGGTTGGTTTGACGCCGTGGCTCTTCGACAGGCGGTGCGAGTTAACAGTATCTCCGGTATCTGTCTGACAAAACTTGATGTTTTAGATGGCCTAGATGAGGTTAAAATATGTGTCGGCTACGTCCATGCAGACGGCTCTGATGCAGGCATTCCCATGCACTCAGACGATTTTAAAAACATTACTCCTGTCTATGAGTCTATGCCTGGTTGGTCGGACGTGACGGTCGGTGCACAGCACTTGGCGGATCTCCCTCAGGCGGCCAGAGACTATATCACTCGTATTGAAGAATTAACCGGGGCCCCAGTAGATGTTGTTTCTACCGGTCCAGATCGCGTCGAAACTATCGTTTTGCGTCACGCATTTGACTAATATTTATAAATAATTTTACAGGTATTAATTACCGTAGGTAACCTGTTCTAGGTTACAGCACTATCTTCTCTATGGCCTTATCCTATATGGGTTTGGCCACAATCTTACCAGCTTCGAGCAGTCACATTTCTCAGTCATATTTTTCCTCGATAGACTCCCTTCTAGTGCGGTTCATCCTGTCGCCGACAAAACACTCTTGCGAAAGACCGTTAATTTAGGTAACTTAAAAGCGTAGCACTGAATAAAAACAAATGGATTTCATGCCAGTTGTGTTTTAAACAGGCGATAGAAATCCGATACGTTTGGGGTAATTATGCCGCTTAATATGTATTTGGAACTGTTTCTTTTATGCCGCCCGCGCCACCAATTCTGGGTGGTGAGAATTTCTTTTAGCCTGATCTTTAGCACTTTAAAAAGCGAACGCCTCCGTTTATACCGTCGCGGTTCGGAGTTTTAATGGTCAACGAATACTCTACTGAGATCTGGCCACTCGCCATCTACTTCGGCATGGTAATCCTTCTGGTTATAACGATGTTAGTCCTATCTTGGTTGTTGGGGCAGCGTCGCAGAGAGGCCGCAACTAACGATCCCTTTGAATCGGGAATTGTCTCTGTTGGCGGTTCGCAAATCCGTATCTCCGTAGAGTTTTATCTGGTCGCAATCTTCTTTGTTATCTTTGACTTAGAAACTGTTTTTATCTTTGCTTGGGCCATCGCTTTTTTTGAGCTTGGTTGGCAGGGTTATTTTTCCATGGTTGTATTTATCGCCGTATTAGCGTTGGCTCTGATCTATGAATGGCGCTCTGGAGCCCTGGAGTGGGGTAATAAAACACGAGTCGGCCTAGTGGCTGCCCGGGAAAAAGACGCACAACAAAAAATCCTTGAGGAAAATCAATGAAGTGGAGTTTAAGTAAACCGGATGAAGGCAATCTACTCAATGAGTCTGATGCTTTTATCGAGGAGGAGGTCAAGCGCAATGTTGCCTTTGCCAAACTTGAGGATCTGGTTGCCTGGGGCCGTGCCCATTCTCTCTGGCCGTTTAACTTTGGTCTATCCTGCTGTTATGTTGAGATGGCCACCGCCTTTACCAGTCGCCATGATATTGCTCGCTTCGGCTCTGAGGTAATCCGTGCGACGCCAAGACAGGCTGATTTGATGGTTATATCCGGTACCTGTTTTTTAAAAATGGCTCCGGTGATACAGCGTCTTTATGAACAGTTACTCGAACCTCGATGGATTATATCTATGGGCTCCTGCGCTAATTCGGGCGGGATGTACGATATTTATTCTGTAGTTCAGGGTGTTGATAAATTTATTCCGGTAGATGTATATGTGCCTGGCTGCCCACCGCGTCCTGAGGCATTAATGCAAGGTTTGATTATGTTGCAAGAATCGATCGGTAAAGAGCGCAGGCCGCTGACCTGGGCCGCGGGTGATCAGACAGTGGTTAAGCCGCATAACATTAGCAAACGTGATGAACTCACTGCCCAGCGTATTCAGGCGACCGAGTTAAGGGAACCTAAAAATATATAGGCTATTCAAATAAACCTCTAAGGATCTTAAATGCAATCGGCTGAATCTCTGGTTCATAGCCAGGTAGAAGAGCACCTGTATCGCAAGTTTGGGCAGCAACTATTTGTTTCCCAGATCTGTGCGGACAATGTCCCTACTCTTTGGTTAGGCCGTGAGCATTTAGTTGAAGTGTTACAGTTCCTCAGGCCGAATTTTTCAATGCTCTATGATCTTTTCGCCATTGATGAACGGACCAGAGTTCATCGCAAAGGTCAGCCGCCATCTGATTTCACGGTTGTTTATCAACTCCTATCGATGGAGAATAATCAAGATCTCCGTCTCAAAATTGCATTGTCTGAGGCTGATCTTAATATTCCGACGATCATATCGATCTGGCCCAATGCTAATTGGTACGAGCGTGAAGCCTGGGATATGTTTGGCATATTATTTTCTGGTCATCCCAATCTCTATCGAATTTTATTGCCGCCTACCTGGGAAGGTCACGCGCTACGCAAAGACCACCCCGCGCGAGCCACAGAAATGGCCCCCTTTGAAATGGGCCCGGAGAGAGTAGCCCGTGAACAGGAAGCCCTGCGCTTTCGCCCCGAAGACTGGGGTATGGAAAAAGCCAGTGATGACAGCGAGTATATGTTTCTAAATCTGGGACCAAATCATCCCAGTGTGCACGGTGTTTTTCGAGTTGCCTTGCAGCTTGATGGAGAGGTGATTGTTGATTCGGTGCCGGATATTGGCTATCACCATCGCGGCGCTGAAAAGATGGGAGAGCGTCAGACATGGCATAGTTATATTCCTTATACCGATCGTATCGATTACTTGGGCGGCGTGATGAATAATCTCGCCTATATTCAGTCCGTGGAAATGCTAGCGGGTATTGAGGTGCCTGAACGAGCCAAGATAATTCGTATCATGCTGTCCGAATTATTTCGCATATCCAGCCATTTGGTTTTTTATGGGACATTTGTGCAAGATGTTGGACAGATGTCCCCAGTGTTTTATATGTTTGCCGATAGGGAAAAACTGTTTGGTATCATTGAAGCGATCACTGGTGGTCGTATGCATCCTGCCTGGTTTCGGATAGGCGGTGTGGCTCAGAATCTTCCCAATGGTTGGGATCGTTTGGTCCGAGAATTTATCGATTATTTACCCGCACGTCTAGATCAATATGATCGAATGGCGATGCAAAATAAAATACTAAAAGAGCGCACGGTCGGCATTGGTGTGTACACCAAACAAGAGGCACTCGACTGGGGCATTACTGGCCCGGGATTGCGCGCTACGGGCAGTGATTGGGACGTTCGTAAAAAGCGGCCCTATGGCGGCTATGACCAATTTGAATTTGATGTGCCCACAGCCGTTAACGGCGACTGCTATGACCGCGCTCTTTTGCGGATTGAAGAGATGCGCCAGAGTCTGCGTATCATTCGTCAGTGCCTCGACAATATGCCATTGGGGCCATATAAGAGTGATCACTCGGCTACTACTCCACCACCGAAAGAACGCACTATGGAGGATATTGAAACACTAATTCACCATTTTTTGAACGTGAGTTGGGGTCCTGTGATACCCGAAGGGGAAGCCTCAGTGATGATTGAGGCTACCAAAGGCATGAATAGTTACCACCTTATCAGTGATGGCGGCACAAGTTCGTACCGGACTCGAATTCGGACGCCATCTTTTCCCCATCTGCAGCAGATTCCGCTGATCAGTAAAGGACTGATGATTCCTGATTTGATTGCGATTATTGCGAGTATTGATTTTGTTATGGCGGACGTAGACCGATGAATGAACCAGAGATAATTCAATCCGATCTGACATCGGTGCTCAGTCAGCAAGAGATCGACGAGATAGATCATGAACTCAGTCATGTTCCCTACAAGTCTGGGGCGGCGATTGATGCATTAAAGATTGTTCAGGCGAAACGAGGCTGGGTCTCCGATGAATGCTTGCAAGGTATTGCAAAGCATTTGGAAATGTCTGCAGAAGAACTCGAGGGCGTGGCTACTTTTTATAATTTAATTTATCGTCGGCCTGTCGGAGAGAAAGTCATTTTATTTTGTGACAGCGTCAGTTGCTGGATCTGTGGTTGCGATGGGGTCAAACAAAAGATTACGGATCTGCTGGGTGTCGACTATGGCGAGACCACCTCCGATAATCGCTATACCTTGATCCCGGTCCCCTGTTTGGGAGCCTGTGATCGGGCGCCGGTGATGATGGTTGGCGATGATTTAGTTACCCATTTGGATAACAATATAATCGACCAGGTTTTTGCCCCTAATCAAGTAAAAAAAGGGAGTCAGGAATAATGGAAAAAGTCCTTACTCGTAATATCGGTCCCGATCTACAGCCGACTGATTTAAAAGCCTATGAAGCCAATGGTGGTTACAGAGCACTAGGTAAGGCGCTCGCTGAGCTATCGCCAAAAGATTGTCAGGATGTCATTAGCGCCTCGAATCTTCGTGGTCGTGGTGGAGCCGGGTTTCCAACTGGCATGAAATGGAGCTTTGTTCCCAAGGGTGACAACTGCACTCCGGGGCACAAGTATTTGGTTTGCAACGCTGATGAGATGGAGCCAGGTGCCTTTAAAGATCGTCTGCTAATGGAGTGCGACCCGCATCAGTTGATTGAAGGGATGATTCTCAGTGCCTATACGATTGATGCTGATATCTCTTATATTTTTATCCGAGGTGAATATGTAGTAGCCATCCAACGGCTGCGCGATGCACTGGCCGAGTGCTACGCCAAAGGCTACCTTGGCGATAATATCCTTGGCAGTGGTTTTAGCCTTAACATGTATGTGCACCCCAGTGCCGGTCGTTATATCTGTGGTGAAGAGACCGCGCTAATTAATGCTCTTGAGGGCAAGCGCGCAAATCCTAGAGCTAAGCCACCGTTCCCTCAAGTAAGTGGTCTATGGGGCCGTCCCACGATTGTCAACAATGTCGAAACTCTGTGCAATATCTCGCATATTATTGACCATGGCGCCGATTGGTTTAAGGGTCTAGGGTTGGGTGAAGATAGTGGTACTAAGATGTTTGGTGTCAGCGGCCGGGTAATAAACCCTGGCTGCTGGGAGCTGCCTATGGGCACGCCGATTCGGGAAATACTCGAGGACCATGCCGGTGGTATGCAAGCTGGATTGAAGCTCAAAGGTTTTTTGCCAGGCGGTGGCTCGACCGACTTCTTAACCCCCGACCACTTGGATTTAGCGATGGACTATAACGTCATCGGTAAGGCGGGTAGTCGCATGGGTACAGGTACTATGATTATCTTAGACGACCAGACCTGTCCTGTAGGAATGGTGCTAAACCTTATTCGTTTCTTCGCTCATGAGTCCTGTGGCTTTTGCACGCCCTGTCGAGAGGGGCTGCCATGGACTCATCAAGTACTACTTGATATAGAACAGGGGCGCGGTCAGCCAGAAGACTTAGAGACATTGGCTTACCAGATTAAGTACATAGGCACTATGGGCAATACTCACTGTGCCCTAGCTCCAGGCGCTATGGAGCCGTTGCAGAGTGCGCTTAAATATTTTTATTATGATTTTAAACAACATATTACTGGTGGCCGGTGCCCCTATCATTAAAAGAGTTTAAATTATGCCAACCATATTTATAGATGGTCAGGAACTGCAGGTTAAAGACGGTGATAATATTCTCGAAGCCTGTCTTAATGCGGGCTTAAATTTACCTTATTTCTGCTGGCACCCAGCTATGGGCTCGGTTGGTTCCTGCCGCCAATGTGCTCTGCTACAGTACCAAAATGAAGAGGATACCGAAGGGCGTATTGTGATGGGCTGCATGACCGCAGTGACCGAAGGTGCGCGCTTTTCAGTGTCAGCTGAAAACGCAGCAGAATTCCGTAGCGCTGTCGTCGAGTCGCTTATGTTGAATCATCCCCATGATTGTCCCGTCTGTGCGGAGGGCGGCGAATGTCACTTACAGGACATGACGGTGATGGTAGGGCACCGTGACCGCCGCTATACAGGTACCAAAAATACTTTTCGAAACCAGTACCTTGGGCCACTTATTCACCATGAGATGAATCGCTGCATCACCTGCTATCGGTGCGAGCGGTATTATAAAGATTACGCCGGCGGCAGAGATCTGGGTGCTCAGGCTTCCCATGATCATGTCTATTTCGGCCGCCATGAAGAGGGCGTGCTGGAATCTGAATTTTCAGGTAATTTGGTTGAGGTCTGTCCTACAGGCGTGTTTACCGACAAACCGTTTTTGAAGCATTACAGCCGTAAATGGGATTTACAGTCAGCCCCTTCTATCTGCAATGGTTGTGCTGTTGGCTGCAATATTGCTCCAGGGGAACGTTACGGCAAACTGAAACGTATACACAATCGATATAACAATGAGGTCAATGGATATTTTCTCTGCGACCGGGGTCGCTTTGGCAGTGGTTATGTTAACAGCGATGCTCGCCTGGACTATGCGGGCATTCGAAAACCCGATGACAGCTTTTTCGCTGTGCATCAGCGGCAGGCCATAGACACGGCCGCAAATTGGATTAAAGGAAAAAAGGTTGCCGGCATAGGGTCCCCTAGGGCCTCTTTGGAGGCGAACTATTTATTGCGGGAATTAGTGGGTGCAGATAATTTTTGCGCGGGCTTCTCTGATGTTGAAGGTAGTATCATTGCCAGTATCGCCAAGATACTGCAAACCACTAAGGCCTCGAATCCTTCAATTAAACAGATGGAAGGTGCCGATGCGATTTTAATTCTCGGCGAGGACATTACCAACACCGCGCCTCGGGTTGCGCTAGCGCTGCGCCAAGCGGTCCGTAACAAGGCTTTTGAATTAGCCGAACAGATGGGACTGCATGCTTGGCAGGATGCGGCAGTGCGCAATCTGGCTCAGGATCAACGTTCACCCCTGATTATTGTATCAGCTATGGATACCCGGCTTGATGATGTTGCCAGTCAGAGGATTTCTCTGGCGCCGGATGATATTGCCGATTTTGGTTTTGCTGTTGCCCAGGCGCTGCTGGGGAAAGACACGGACAATACAGAGGCAATTCAGGTTGCCAAAATTCTAAAGGATGCGAAAAATCCTCTAATTATTAGTGGCTCGAGTATGCTCCATCAGGGTGTAATCAATAGCTCAGTGGCCGTTGCGGAAGCGCTTCCCAAACAGACTATGCTGTCCTTAGCTCTGCCGGAAGCCAACTCTCTTGGCCTTGCGCTGCTGGTCGACGGTGGAGGTCCGAGACTCAGCGATTTGGCGAAAAATGCTGGCGATATCAGCGCCTTGATTATTTTAGAAAACGACCTAGGGCGTCGTGCCTCTGAAGCGACGCTGGCAAGCCTGCTCAACGGAGACAGTAAAGTAATCAGCATGGATATGCTTGAAAACGCTACGCTGAGTCAGTCTGACCTTGTCTTGCCGGTGGCCTCTTTTGCAGAGTCACAGGGCACCTTTGTCAGTAGCGAAGGGCGTGCTCAGCGATATTTCTCCGTCTTTAAGCCGCTGGCGGAAAGACAGTCTAGCTGGCAATGGTTGCTAGACTTGGCACCGGCCTGTGGCCAGCAATGGGATCTGACACATTTTGACCAGGTGGTTGAAGCCATTGCTCGTAGCCGCCCGATTTTTGAACAGTTAACTGACGTAGCACCGGGCAGTCAATTTCGTGATAGAGGCTCAAAGATTCCTCGTCAGACGCAGAGGTATAGCGGCCGTACAGCGATGAATGCGGGTCTATCGGTGCACGAGCCTCAGCAGCCGATTGATCGGGAAAGCCCCCTTTCCTATAGCATGGAGGGCTTGAATAGGGATCAGCCGGCCAGTTTAACGCCGTATTTTTGGTCGCCAGGATGGAATTCCAATCAATCCTTACAGAAGTTTCAGGCGGAGGTGGATGGTCCTTTAAAAGGTGGCCCAGCAGGTGTGAGGCTAATCCAGTCAACTAAGCGAGGTGCTGCGCGAAAGGTAAGCCAAAGACATCTTGAGTTAGCGCCAGAAAACTGGTTGTTGGTGCCCAGATATAGGGTGCATGGCTCTGAGGAATTGTCTATCCAGACTGATGAGATTGCCGAATTGGCGGGTGCTGCCTCGGTTGCGCTTGGTCCTGTCGATGCCAAGTCCCTCCACGTTGTCGCAGGTGATGGTTTAATCCTGACACAGGCCGGAATTAGCCTGTCGCTGGAGGTGATCATTATCCAACGCGTCGCGAGTCATTGTGTTGGCTATAGCGTCGGTTATCCAGCGACGCTGGGCTTAGAGGCCGGTATGCAGGTAACCCTAGAGAAAGATCCCTCATGGCGTCGCCGTGAACCTCTGTTGATCGCCACCGACAAGACTATTCCTAGTCCGTTGCTAACCGACAGGGGAGGAGCAAATGCCTGAGTTAACGGCAGAATTGATGCCAGTGTTACTGGCGCTCATTATTCTAGTTGGTGGCGTAGCCGGAGCCGCTATATTAACTTGGTTTGAACGGCGTTTGCTGGGTGTTTGGCAAGATCGCCACGGCCCAAACCGACTTGGCCCCTTTGGGATAGGTCAGGTGTTAGCGGACATGATCAAGCTACTATTCAAAGACGATTGGGTACCCCCCTTTGCTGATAGATTGGTCTTTATCTTTGCGCCAACAGCTATCGTTGTGGCAATGATGATGGGCTTTGCCGTGGTCCCTTTTGCGCCCGATGTGATGATCATTGATGTTAATATCGGTCTGCTATTCTTTTTGGGAATGACCTCATTAGCGGTCTACAGTGTGCTGTTGGGAGGGCTCGCATCGAATAATAAATATGCCTTACTTGGTGGATTGAGATCGGCGGCTCAGATGGTCAGCTACGAAGTCTTTATGGGCCTATCACTGATGGGCGTTGTAATGATGTCTGGAAGTTTTAGTCTGGTTGATATTGTTGCGGCACAAAGTGACGTTTGGTTTTGCTTTTCCCAAGTGCTCGGACTTATTGTATTTGTGATCGCAGGTATTGCTGAAAGCCATCGACTACCCTTTGATTTGCCCGAGGCGGAACACGAGTTAACCGCAGGATTTCATACCGAGTATGGCGGTATGAAATTCGCTATGTTTATGCTGGGCGAATATCTTGGTCTGATGCTTATCTCCTGCATGATTGTGACACTTTTCTTTGGTGGCTGGCATGGTCCCGCCCTAATCGGGCAATGGCTGCCGCCGCTTTTCTGGTTCGGTTTTAAAGTCTTTATTGTTATTTGTTTTTTTGTTCTTTTGCGCGCTGCCATTCCACGACCACGCTACGACCAATTGATGTCGCTGGGCTGGAAAGTCATGTTGCCGATTACGCTGGTGAACTTGCTGGTAACCGGTGCTGTGCTGTTATGGATGGAGGGAGCTTAAATGGTGAGGAAAAGCTGATGTTGAGTGAATTACGTACTATCTGGGAAGTGCTTAAACACACCTTTACCAAGGCTGAAACGGTGCAGTATCCCGAGCAGATGCCTTATCTCTCGCCACGCTATCGTGGGCGTATTGTATTGACCAGAGACCCTGATGGTGAGGAGCGTTGCGTCGCCTGCAACCTCTGTGCAGCGGTCTGTCCAGTTGACTGTATTGCGCTACAAAAAGGCACACGTGAAGATGGTACCTGGTATCCCGAATTCTTCCGTATTAATTTTTCCCGTTGCATCATGTGCGGTATGTGCGAAGAGGCTTGCCCCACCTATGCTATTCAGTTAACACCAGATTTTGAAATGTGTGAGTACGATCGACAGAATATGGTGTACGAGAAAGAACATCTGTTAATCAATGGCGTTGGTAAATATCCGGACTACAATTTCTATCGTGTTTCGGGCATGAAAACGGCCACTAAAGATAAGGGCGAAGCAAGAAATGAAGCCTCGCCGATTGATACTAAGAGTTTGTTACCCTAGAGGTTTTTTTATGCTTGAGATCACGCTTTTTTATACTGCTGCGACTGTTGCACTAATAGCGACAGTCATGGCGATGACTAGAGCCAACGCGATTCATGCATTGATCTATCTGATTGTATCCCTGCTAGCGATAGCGGTGATCTTTTTTTTAATCGGTGCGCCGTTCGCTGCGGCCCTGGAAATAGTGATCTACGCGGGTGCCATTATGGTGCTATTCGTATTTGTCATTATGATGCTGAATTTAGGTGATAAAGGCGATCGTCAGGAACGGCAGTGGTTGCAGCCCAAGGTCTGGGCCGGGCCTGCAGTCTTAGCGACTGTGTTATTTATTGAACTGCTCTATGTGATAAGCACCGCTGAGGGTCCGGTTTCCACTACGTCGGTCTCGGCAAAAGAAGTGGGCCTGTCTCTTTTTGGACCCTACGTACTAGCTGTTGAAATTGCCTCAATGCTGCTGCTTGCGGGTCTCGTAGGGTCCTTTCATCTGGGGCGTCGTTATTTAGAGCGCGATAGCTTTGACGTTGAAAATAGTTCAGCGAGAAGGGAAGCAGAATAATGGATGGTCTTAATATTCCTCTAAATCATGTCTTACTCGTATCCTCGCTGCTGTTCGTAATTGGGCTCTTAGGGTTGATGATACGTAGAAATATTATTTTTATTTTGATGTCTCTTGAGGTCATGCTCAATGCTGCAGCACTGGCCTTTGTTGGGGCGGGTGCTTATTGGGGGCAGCCCGATGGGCAGGTTGTTTTTATGTTAATTCTTACGGTTGCTGCCGCTGAAGTTGCGGTGGGGCTGGGTCTGGTTCTGCAGATTCAGAGGCGTTTTAAAACTCTGGATATGGATCATGCCAACAGGATGGGAGGTTGATTGTGCGCGAGCTTATTTGGCTGATACCACTTATCCCACTGCTGAGTTCGGTGACTCTAATGCTGAGCTCGGGCAAATTCCCGCGACTGTTAATTGGGCTTTTGGGTGTTGGCTCTGTGGGCAGTGCAGCATTATTGACTCTGGCATTGGGTCTTGACTTTATGGCTAATCCAGAAGTGGTGCAATTGACGCTTTGGACTTGGATGCAAGTGGGTAGCTTTGCGCCAGGAGTAGCCTTTTATTTTGATGGGCTGACACTGGTGATGATGTCGGTAATTACCGGCGTAGGTTTTTTGATTCATCTATTCTCTACGGAATTTATGGAAGACGATGTTAGTTATGCCCGCTATTTTGCCTACTTAAATATGTTTGTTGCCGCTATGTTGGTGTTGGTGATGGCGGATAATTTGTTACTACTTTACTTAGGTTGGGAGGGAGTAGGCGTCTGCAGTTATCTGCTGGTTGGTTTCTGGTACCAAAATAGCGCCAATGGTCAGGCTGCGCGCAAGGCTTTTATTGTGACAAGAATCGGTGATACGGCAATGGCCCTTGGTCTACTGCTGTTGTTTACCGAGTTGGGAACCCTAAATATTCAGTCAATGGTCGGTGCCGCCAATGAGTCTTGGCAGGTTGGAGATACCCTTCCGCTGGTTGCCTGCCTGTTATTATTGGGGGGGGCAGTGGGCAAGTCGGCTCAGTTACCCCTACATACTTGGCTCCCAGATGCTATGGCAGGCCCAACCCCTGTTAGCGCCCTGATTCATGCGGCCACTATGGTCACAGCCGGGGTGTATTTGATTGCACGGACTCATGGCTTATTTTTACTCGCACCTACGGCAATGGTGGTGGTGGCAATTATCGGTATTACTACCTCGCTGATAGCGGCGTTTACGGCGTTGATGCAGTCCGATATTAAACGCATTTTGGCCTATTCGACCATCAGCCAGATCGGTTATATGTTCCTCGCCTTAGGGGTAGGTGCATGGACGGCGGGAATCTTTCATTTAATGACGCATGCATTTTTTAAGGCGCTGTTATTTTTAGGTTCTGGGGCGATTATTCACTGCCTGCACCACGAACATAATATTTTTAAAATGGGAGGTTTGCGTAGCAAAATGCCGGTAACCTTCTGGAGTTTTATGATCGGTTCAGCGGCTTTGGCGGCGCTGCCAATGACCTCTGGCTTCTTTAGTAAGGATCAAATCTTACTCGAGGCCTATCAGTTTCCCGATATCGGACCCTGGTTATGGTTTGCAGGTCTGTGTGGCGCATTACTAACCGCCATGTATAGTTTTCGCTTAGTATTTGTGGTGTTCTTTGGTCAAGTGAAAACTGAACCGGACAAAGATACAGGCTGGCGCATGGCGCTGCCACTGTCAGTCTTGTGTGGGCTGTCGTTGGTCGGGGGTTACTTTATAATTCCAGTAGAGTCCGTATTTCCAATGTCGACTGGGACGCACCCAGCGCACTGGGTAGAGTACGTATCAATTTCGGTGCCTCTGGTAGGTTTGTTGCTGGCATATCTTATTTTTCAAAGTGGCCAGCTCAGGGTAGACGGATTGGTAAACTCTGCGATTGGCAAAATCATGCGCCAGTTCTGGTTGAGTGGTTGGGGCATCGACTGGCTGTACGAGCGTCTTTTTGTTCGTCCTTACTACGCTTTCGCTAGCTTACTCAAGGCCGAGCCAGTCGACGCAGTATACGGCTTGGTCGTGACCTTTAATGAAGCCCTTAATGGCTGGTTGAGTCAGTCGCAAACGGGGCGGATGCGCTGGTATATTACTAGCATGGTGGCCGGTTTGGTTGTTCTAGTGGCTGTTGCCTTACAGCTATCGCCGGAGGCCATCTGATGATTATGATTAATCTGATATTGATACTGCTAGCGGGTGGCCTGTTAGCCATGGTTTCAGAACGGCTTGGCAAAAATGTACCGCGCATTGTGGCGCTCGGAATTGTACTTATAGATTTAGTATATCTGTTGAGTCAGCTATCAGGTATGTCTGACCTTACCCAACTGCAGGCACCCATACCCAGCGATCCAGGGACATGGTTGATGCACTTCAAAGCCGAGTGGATTCCAGCGTTTGGGATTAGCTTGGAACTGGCGCTGGATGGTATTAGCCTACTTATGGTGACGCTTACGCTGGTGTTGGGCGCGATCGCGGTTAGTGCATCATGGACTGACATTAAGATTCGGAGAGGATTTTTTGAGGCCAATTTACTGTGGACATTAGCGGGAGTCTTGGGCGTATTTATGGCCCTCGATTTGTTTTTGTTCTTTCTTTTTTGGGAGGTTATGCTCATTCCCATGTACTTTATGATCGCGATTTGGGGCCACGAAAATCGCGGTTATGCGGCCATGAAGTTCTTTATCTTCACTCAGGTCAGTGGTTTATTAATGCTAATTTCTATACTGGCATTGGTGTCGGTTAATCAAAGTGCGACCGGCCAATGGAGCTTTAGTTATTTTGATTTGTTAGGGACGCCGATGACTGAAAAGATAGCCCACTGGTTAATGCTGGGTTTCTTTATTGCCTTTGTGGTAAAGCTGCCCGCGTTTCCGTTTCATACTTGGTTGCCCGATGCTCACACGCAGGCACCGACTGCGGGCAGTGTAATTCTGGCAGGTATTCTGCTGAAGACCGGTGCCTATGGTTTGATTCGCTTTGCCGTGCCGTTATTTCCTGAAGCCGCTATGGACTTTTCCTATGTAGCCATGGTGCTTGGTGCGGCCGGTATAATTTACGGGGCGGTACTGGCCTTTGGTCAAACCGACTTTAAGCGCTTAATCGCTTACAGCAGTGTTAGTCACATGGGCTTTGTCCTGTTGGGGGTCTATGCGTGGAATGAGCTGGCGTTACAGGGTGCGGTGATGCAGATGGTGGCACACGGCTTCAGTACCGCTGCGCTCTTTATGATAGCCGGCGCGTTGCAGGAACGATTGCACACCAGAGAGTTACGTGAGATGGGTGGCCTATGGCAGCATATGCCGCGTATGGGAGCGGTGGCGATGTTTTTCGTTCTGGCCTCATTAGGCCTACCTGGACTAGGTAACTTTGTCGCTGAGTTCTTGGTTCTATTGGGTCTGTTTCAGGTTGATCCCTGGATGACAGCTGTCGCGGCTCTTGGCTTGATTGCCGGAGCGGTCTATTCGTTAATGCTGATGCAGCGCTCCTTTCATGGTGAGCCAAATCCCAAGTTGACAGAGATGGGTCTGGTCGATTTTGGTACTCGTGAAATGATTACTATGGTGGTCATGGTGCTTGCATTGATTGGTCTGGGTATCTACCCACAGCCGGTGTTGGACATGGCCCAACCAGTGCTTCAGAGTTTGCTCGAGGTGACCCCATGAACAGTAGTTCAATGATGGCGCTACTGCCCATTCTGATGTTGTCACTCACCGTTGTGGTATTGATGATTCAGGCGTCGATCAAACGGGATCAGTCTATTGCATGGATGATTACGGGTATTGGTTTTTTGGTTTCTCTGTGGGCTGCAGGATATGCCAGAGGTTTTACTCAAACAGTCACGGTGTTGTTGTCTGTAGATGATTGGGGTCTTTACTTCACCACGCTTGTTTTATTAGCCTCGGTGGTGACCCTGGTTTTATCGAAAGATACATTCTCCCCCGAAGGCGAGCGTAAAGAGGAGTTCTACCTGCTGTTGGTGCTAAGTGTGCTAGGCGCAGTGGTACTGATTCAGTCAACTCACATGGTGTCATTACTGCTAGGAATGGAACTGATGGGCGTTGCGCTTTACGCCATGATCGCCTTTCCCGAAAGAGGACAGTTACCCCTCGAGGCGGCTATAAAATATCTTGTTTTATCAGCCTGTGCCTCAGCGATGCTACTGTATGGTTTTGCCCTGCTCTATGCTGCAACTGGCGATCTCAGCTACGCGGGTATTGGTACTAAGGCGATACTGGCTTATGCTCAGAATCCCGTTTTGGTGATCTCCGGCACTGTGTTGGTGCTGGCCGGTATTTGTTTTAAATTATCGCTGGTACCATTTCATATGTGGACGCCAGATGTATATGAAGGCGCACCAACGCCAGTGACTGGGTTTCTGGCTACCGTGTCGAAGGGGGCTGTGTTTGTCGCATTGGCACGCTTCTTTATCGAGGGGCAACTCTACCAGTACAGTTCATTGATTGGTGTTCTGTCTATGGTTGCGATTGCGTCGATGATGATAGGCAATTTACTGGCGTTAAAACAGAACAATGTTAAGCGTCTGTTGGCCTATTCCTCGATTGCTCATTTTGGCTATCTGTTGGTGGTACTGATAGCTCTTGCCTATCAGGATGGGCCTTTGGTCAATGAGGCCATCACTTTTTATCTTGGTGCCTATATATTAACGACGTTACTGGCCTTTTCCGTGGTCGCCACGATTGCAGGTGAGGAGGAGGAAAAGAACGATATTATATTCTTTGAAGGACTATTTTGGCGCAAGCGAATCCAGGCCGTGGGTCTTACTGTGGCTATGCTCTCATTCGCAGGCATTCCATTGACCGCTGGGTTTATGGGTAAATTTTATATAATCAGTGTTGGCATTCAGTCCGGATTATGGTGGTTGTTAGCAGCATTGGTGATGGGTAGCGCTATTGCCATTTATTATTATTTAAGGATTATTTTTGCTATGAGTAAGACGTCAAAGATATCGTCAGACTCTCCGACACAGGCTCAGGACTTGCTGGTTATTGTTTTAGTCGCAATGGTAATCATTCTTGGCAGCTGGCCTCAGCCTTTTATAGAAATTGCAGGCCGACTTTAGAAAAATAGGAGTAACCTATGTTACGTTCAGTTGATCTAAGTGATTACATGCTTCATGACCCCGTCACCATTACGGTTGAGGACGATATGTTTACGGCGATAGGCCTCATCCACGATCACAAAGTATCAGGACTCTGTGTCGTAGACGAGCAGGGTATGTTGGTTGGAGTGCTTTCGGAGCTAGATTGCCTACGGGCAGTCCTGAGTGCCACCTACAATGAAAATGGCGATGTGGGTAATGCCAGTGCCTATATGACAGTGGATGTAGATTTTTGCGACGTTCATGCTGACCTAGTGGATGTGGCCGACGATATGCTCAAAAAGGGCCATCGCCGGAGGCCAGTGCTTGATCATGGCAAGCTCGTGGGGCAGATTACCTGTCGCCAGCTACTGCGTGTCGTCAGTCATTTTAACGAGACTGCCGCCGCGGCTTCTGAATAAAAGGCCCTACTGAGACCCAACAACCTGGCGTTCAAAGTTCAGGTGAAACAGGTGGTCGGCTCGTTTCGGCAACTCAAACAGGCAGTGTTCTGTCAGCCTTTGGTAATGCTGAACAAATCGCAGTATCTCAGTCTCAGTCATTAGAGGTGCTACCATTTTACGCTCCTGTTCGAGTCGCCATTCAAATATGGCGTCGAACGAGGGTGCTCTTAGCATCACGAGTGTATCAGCCATCTTAAATAGTCTCTGATAAGTACCGCCCAGAGCATTATTTGCATAGGCTCGCCACAGTCCCATGGCGTCCTCTTCCTGCTCTAACTTATTAACCGCTGTCTCTAAGGCCTCGTCATTTTGGGCCGTTGCGCCTACGCACCAGCCCTCCAAAATAATTAGCCCGACGGGTCCGCTAATAGTCTGGCAGTCTGATATCGGATATCTATCGTCAGTACTCTTGTCAAAGCGAGTAATCAGCGTCTCATTCTGTCCTCGGATTAAGCTGTTAAGAGTTGCCGCAGCGAGTGGAATATCATGGGTGCCTGGCACACCTCGCGTGGCTAGGAGAGGGTGGACCTCCCGCGCGAGCACCATTCGTTGCGTACGAGTAAGGTAAAAGTCATCTAACGACAGAGCAACGCAGTGCATACCCTGCCGGTCCTTCAGCGCGGTGCAAAGATAGTCTGCAAGGGTAGATTTCCCCGAGCCCTGAGAGCCACTAATTAATATAACTCTGGGGCCAGAACTGAACTGCGATGGCAGGCAAAAATCGTCTAATAATGGTTGAAACCATTGCTCAGCCATTGCAAGGTAGCTATCTGGTAGCTGGTTGCGGTGCAAGAATCGCTGTTCTGCGAGAGTCATAGGTACTTGCGTCCGTTGAGTTAGCACTGCCAGGCGACGACGTTAGAGTGGAAAAGAGTAGGGTTCGCGGCGACGGACTTCGTATGATACAGCATTCCGCTGTCAATGATGCGCTTAGCGAGGCTTCCATCGAGCGCACGATGGCACATCGCTACGATGGTATGCTAATCATCAGGGAGCTGTTAGATGCTAGCTGTCGGTTAGACATCTCTGTGCTGTAAAACGGTCACTGACCCCTTACGGACGGTGACCGAGTGATACTTGACTAAGTACTATGCGACGTTGCCTGAATAATGATTAAGATTAAGATTAAGATTAAGATCATGATGCTGAAAACAGGCTGCTCCTTGTTGATTTATTCGGCCAACTCATTATCAAACCATGACCTCATTCCCAAAGGAAATAAGTATGTTAACTGTTCATCATTTAAACAATTCTCGCTCACAGCGAATTCTTTGGCTCTTGGAGGAGCTCGAAGCGGACTATCAGATAAAACAGTATGCGAGAGACTCTGTAACCAATTTGGCCCCGCCTGAACTCGAGGCGATTCATCCTCTGGGTAAGTCACCGATGATTACTCATGGCGACAGAACCTTTATTGAGTCAGGGGCAATTATTGATTACATCCTTCGGCATTATTCTAAAGCCGCTGTAACCGAGGAGAATAAGCACAGGCTTGCGCCGCAGGTTGGTACGCACCAGTATGAAGAGTATCTACAGTGGCTACATTATGCTGAGGGAAGCGCCGCGCTGCCGCTGATGTTAAAGCTCTACACATCTAAGTTGGGCGATGCAGGCGCCGCCCTGGCGCCTCGAATAAATGATGAGATACAACGACATCTGGGATATTTGGAACAGGCGCTTAAGGGGGCCGACTGGTTTGTCGACAATCGCTTCTCAGCCGCAGATATACAGTTGTCATTCGTAGCTGAAATCACGCCGATGCTTTACAGTTTTGAATCGTTGCCGAATTTATTAGCTTTTCGAAACCGCTGTCAGGCGCGACCAGCCTATCAGCGAGCTCTTAAGAAAGGTGGATTCTATGCATTCGGTCCAACTGATCAATAAGGCCCACTAGCATAGTAGTGGCGTCACAGATGGCAGTGAAGACAAAAGCTGACAGACTCCTATTGACGGTTATTGATCCGCAATCAGTGATAGGTCGGTTGCTTCTTTCGGTGCATAAATGTTAATCACAAAATGAACGGTTGTGGTTAATTCTTTTAATGCACAGATGGTCTGCTGCTGTTCTGGACGGGCATGCCAATAGTAGGGGGTCATCTTCAAAAGATCTTCGATATCAGATAGTCTAACGGTAATTTCTTGTTCAAGTTCAAGAGTTTCAAGCAGGCTAAATTCGCTGTCAGTTGCCGTAGTATCCAAGGGATTACCCTGATGAGGAACGGTGTTTTCATAGATGTGCGCCGTTAGCCCAGCCAGATGCTTTGCACCTGGGCCCACCATGATTAGTCGCCCCTTGGGGGTCAGTACCCGTGCCGTTTCGATGGCGCTAATGGGTGAAAACACCGAGATCGCCGTATTGATCGAGCTATCGATAAGCGGAATATTAAAGGCGCTGTCGACCGCAAGTTGGGCATTCAGTTTACGCTTGGCAGCCAAGCGCACGGCCGTTTTGGAAATATCAATACCATAGAGCTGAATGTCAGAGCCGCTAGTGCGCAGCTGTTGTAGGTAATAACCCTCACCGCAACCGATATCCAAAACCCGTTGATGGGCTCCGAACTGCTGTACCTGTTGGGTAATGGCATCGGCTAACGGCTGATAGTAACCGGCGTTTAAAAAGCGCTGTCGACTGCGTATCATCTCATCGCTGTCACCTGGTTTTGTACTTCGCCGGCGCTGGGCCAGCAGTAAATTAACATAACCTTCTTTGGCTATATCAAAACAGTGCCGGTTAGCGCATTGGTAGGTATTCACCTGACCCTCGGTGGGCTGACCTAAGTTGCTGGCGCAGCTTGGGCATTTAAACAGAGAGGATTTGAGGGCCTGAACAGCGGCCGGCTCAGGCGCATTTTGCTCATTATCTCTCGGGCGAAAGGGCGGATATGCAAAGGGTTCAGACACGTTAGGCTCTAAAAAACGGTAGGCCGACAGCTTACAGTTTTTGTGCCTAATGTTAAATCAAAAGTCCCTGGAGTCCGGCCCAATCATCGCTTAAAACAGCCCGACTACCTCACCCTTAGCATCTATATCAATACTGTTTGCCGCGGGCACCCGAGGCAAACCAGGCATCGTCATTATATCTCCACACACCACAACGATGAATCCTGCGCCTGCAGACAAATTAATCTCTCTGATCGCAACCACATGATTGTTGGGCGCACCCTTAAGGTTGGGGTCAGTGGAGAAACTGTATTGGGTCTTGGCGATACAGACCGGGAAATGGCCATAGCCGTTCTCTTGTAAGTCACGAATCTGATTGCGAATTTTTTGGTCAGCAATGATGTCATCAGCGCGATAGAGCCGAGTGGCAACGGTCTTTATTTTGTCCCAGATTGGCATATCATCTGCGTACAGTGGAGCAAAACTGGCCGCCCCAGAGTCAGCCAGAGCAACCACTTCCTGAGCCAACTCTTCGGTACCTGCGCCGCCATCGGCCCAGTGTGTGCAGTCAACGGCTTTGACGCCGTTGGCCAGAGAAAGCGCTTTAATCAATTCAATTTCGGCGTCAGTATCTGAGGTGAATCGATTGATGCCAACCACCACAGGAACGCCGAAAGATTTTACATTCTCAATATGGCGGACGAGATTCGAGCAGCCCTCAGAAAGGGCCACTAGGTCTTCTTTATCCAAGTCCTCTTTACTGACGCCGCCGTGCATCTTTAACGCACGTGTGGTAGCAACTATGACAGCCACATCTGGGTTCAGTCCCGCAGAGCGGCACTTAATATCAAAGAATTTCTCAGCACCCAGATCCGCGCCGAAGCCGGCTTCTGTGACCACATAATCGGCCATCTTTAAACCCGCTTTAGTAGCGATTACAGAGTTACAGCCGTGGGCAATATTGGCAAAGGGGCCGCCGTGGATGATGGCCGGATTGTTCTCCAGCGTCTGCACCAAATTAGGCGCCACAGCGTCTTTTAGCAGCACAGCCATGGCGCCGGTCGCGTTTATGTCGCTGGCGTAAACGGGTTTGTGATCGCGAGTGTAGCCTATAATAATTTTGTTCAGGCGAGCTTTGAGATCCTCTAAATCTGTCGCGAGGCAGAAGATAGCCATCACCTCAGACGCGACGGTAATGTCATAGCCATCCTGCCTCGGGAAGCCATTACCGGGGCCGCCGAGGCCACAATTAATACTGCGCAAAGCGCGATCATTCATGTCGGCGACACGCTTCCACACGATTCGTCTAGCGTCGATTTCAAGACTATTGCCCCAGTGGATATGGTTGTCTATTAGTGCCGACAGTAGATTGTGAGCGGCACCTATGGCATGAAAATCACCGGTAAAGTGCAGGTTGATATCTTCCATGGGTACGACCTGAGCATAGCCGCCACCCGCAGCGCCGCCTTTCATACCGAAGCAAGGACCGAGACTGGGCTCACGAAGACAGACCAATGCTTTTTTACCAATGCGATTTAACCCATCAGTAAGACCTACAGAGGTTGTAGTTTTACCTTCACCTGCTGGTGTTGGCGTAATTGCAGTGACCAAAATGAGTTTGCTGTCGGGCCGGTCCTTTAGATTGGCCAGATAGTCTGGGCTGAGTTTCGCCTTGGTTCTGCCGTAGGGAATTAATGCAGTGTCAGGGATGCCTAGTTTGGCAGCCACATCGGCAATGGGTTGGGTACTGGCGTTGCGGGCGATCTCGATATCACTCATTGAGTCTTACTCCATTAATTAGGCTAATAGTTGGCACACAATGGCACCCTTGGATCGAGTGGTATTTATGAGCTGACATCTTCCGTAAAGCACATTGTCAATGGCTTTCTGAGACCGGCAAATGGTGTTCTAAAAACGACTATGGCGGCTTCTAGAGACTGATTTTAGAGTGGCGTTGGATGATATATATTTGTCGTAATTGCGCCTTATCGGACCAGTCTTGCCAGTTAAACTGCAAAAATAAATGCAAAGCGGGCGCCTGAGAGACGAGTATGAAAAAACATGCAAAAGTAGTGGTAGTCGGTGGCGGTGTGGTCGGTGTTAGCACGCTGTATCATTTGGCCAAAAAAGGATGGACAGACGTTGTGTTGGTTGAGCGCAAAGAACTGACCTCCGGTTCTACTTGGCATGCAGCAGGTTTATTGCCGCTATTTAATATGAGCTATTCGGTCGGCAAGCTACATCAGTACTCAGTTGATTTTTATCATGAATTGGAAAAAGAAACGGGCCAAGATGTTGGCTTTAGTGTGGTGTCGAATATTCGTTTGGCGTCCACAGAAGATCGTATGGATGAATATAAATACTATGCTGGGATAGCACAGACCGTGGGTGTGGAAGTTAATTTTCTGACCCCTGAACAGGTTAAAGAGACCTGGCCTATGTGCAATGTTGATGGGGTTATCGGCGCGATTCAGCATCCGGATGATGGTTATATTCAGTCGGCCGATCTAACGCAGGCCCTGGCCAAGGGCGCCCGTAACCGTGGTGCAGAAATTTACCGTAATACTGTGGTACTAGATTTAGAAGCTCAGCCGGATGACAGTTGGATTGTAAAAACGGACAAAGGGGACATTCACTGTGAGCATGTGGTGTGCTGCACAGGCAATTTTGCGCGTAAAACCGGGCAGATGGTCGGCCTAGATATTCCGGTTATTCCTGTCGAGCACCAATATATTGTGACCGACCCGCACCCGGATATTTTGGCTCGTAAAGCCGCTGGCAAGCCTGAGCAGGCTGTACTTAGAGAGCCCGATGCTGGTTACTATCTGCGGGAAGAGGCGGGGGGCTTTATTCTCGGTCCCTACGAAGAGGGAGCGCCCTGCTGTTATGTAGAGGGTCCTAGCGATCAGTCGGAATACGAACTATTTAACGGCGACCTCGATCGCCTAATGCCGCATATCGAAGCCTGCATGAAACGGGTTCCCGGATTCGCTGAGGTGGGTGTTAAGACTGTTTATAACGGCGCTATTGCCTATACGCCAGACGGTAACCCTATCGTTGGGCCGGCCTGGGGCCTTAAAAACTTCTGGCTCAATGAGGGGCATAGTTTTGGTATTACTGCGGCTGGTGGTGCTGGTTGGCAGTTGGCTGAATGGATTGTAGATGGTGAGCCTACCGTTGACATGATGGGCGTTGACCCGCGTCGTTTTGGTCCCTACGCAACGCGAGGTTATCTTCGTGCGAAAAATGAAGAAGCCTACGACCATGTATTTAAAAATCACTACCCAGATGAAGAGCGTAGCGCTGCTAGGCCATTAAAGACGGCGCCCTGTTATGACCGCATGAAAGATTTGGGCGCGGTATTCGGATCAGTGTATGGCTGGGAGCGGCCTAATTGGTTTGCGCCTCCAGGCTATTCGCTGTCTGAGGCAGATCTCAATAAAGACGACACGCTTTGGAATAAGAACCATTCGAGCGCCACTGCAGATGGTCGCATTGTTGAGAAGAACAGCTTTCGCCGCTCCAACTACTTTGATTTTGTTGGTCAGGAATGCCTCCATGTCACCGACAAGGTTGGCCTGCTCGATATGTCTGCTTTCTCTAAGGCGACAGTTACGGGCCAGGGTTCAGAAGCCTGGCTAAATTCCGTAGTGGCTAATAACGTTCCCAAAGCTATCGGTCGTATAGGCCTGTGCCATATGTTGTCGAAAAATGGCGGTGTGCGAGCAGAGTTCACGATTTATAAGCGGGCTAAAAATAGTTATTACCTCGTTTTTGCGGGTGCTAATGAGCGTCATGATTGGGATTGTCTGACTAAGTTGGTGCCTAACGATGGCTCCGTCGCATTGCAGAAAATCACCACCCAAATGGGTGTGCTGGTATTGGCCGGACCCAGATCCAGAGAGGTATTGCAAAAGCTTACCGATACCGATCTTAGCAATGAAAATTTTAAATGGCTGACGGGAAAATCAATCAATGTGGGTTATGCCCAAGCCGAGGCTCTCAGGGTTAACTTTGTCGGTGAGTTGGGTTGGGAATTACATCACCCCATCGAGATGCAGAACTATATTTTTGATGAACTGATGAAGGTCGGTGCTGAATTTGATATTAAACCTTTCGGAATACGCGCGATGGACAGTATGCGGTTGGAAAAATCGTACCGATTGATTCCCCGTGAAATGTCGATTGAGTATTCCGCTCTGGAGTCTGGACTTGATCGTTTTGTAAAACTGGATAAAGAATGCGACTTCGTCGGCAAGCAGGCACTTCTGGCGTGGCAGGCTCGGGGTTTTGTTAACAGTTTTGCGACCCTTGAGGTGCATGGCGTTACTGACGCCGATGCCCGCGGCTCCGAAGGTCTTTATTGCGACGGCCAGTTAGTTGGGCGCGCAACATCTGGGGGCTACGGTTTCCGAACCCAGAAATCACTAGCACTGGGCCTAGTCAAGGCAGAATATGCGGCCATTGGTACTCAATTGGAGATTGAAATTCTCGGTGAGCGCTATGCCGCCACAGTGATTGAAGAGTCGGCATTTGATCCCGATAACGCAGCCCTGCGCAGCTAAATTAAGGGCGCCGAAACGCTTAGATGACATCACGCCGCCAAGGGGTAGCAAAGGGAATATTAAGGCTTCATTTCAGGCGCGTCGCGGACTGATATTGCCGCGTCGCAAAACTGGATGCGAGAAGTTAAAAACAGGCACAAACTGCGCTGAATAAAGGTCTATTGATAAGAGAGTTGTAGGCTCTCAATCGGGGGGTATTAAATGACTGAAAGAACTGGTCGAAGAAAGGGCGGCGGTCGCGATGCGAGAAGAGAAGCGCGTGAAAATGCTGTGGTCGAACAGGCCGCATTTATCGAGCGCAAAATTCCGTATTTTGAATATCTCAGCGAAGAGAATCTGCAGCTGATCGAAGACAATGCCGATATTTTACTAGAAGAGATCGGTATCGACTTTTTGGATGATCCCGAGGCTCTGACGCTGTGGCAAGCAGCAGGTGCCGATGTGCGCGGTACCCGTGTACATTTCCCGAAAGGACTATGCCGCTCATTGATTCAGGCGACCGCGCCAAAAGAATTCACCCAGTATGCACGCAACCCCAAACGCAATGTCATTATTGGGGGTAAGCGCACGGTATTAGTGCCGGCCTATGGTTCGCCTTTCGTTCACGACATCGATGAGGGACGTCGTTATGCGACGATCCAAGATTTTGAGAATTTTGTAAAGCTTGCCTATATGGCGCCTGGGCTACACCATTCTGGTGGCACGATTTGTGAGCCAGTTGATCTGCCGGTGAACAAACGTCACTTCGACATGGTTTACACCCATTTCAAATACAGTGATAAGCCACTTATGGGCTCTGTCACTCATCATGAGCGCGCCCAAGACACGGTCGACATGGCCAAGCTGGTATTTGGCGATGAATTTGTCGACCAGAACTGTGTGTTAACCAGTTTGATCAATGTCAACTCGCCGATGGTTTATGACGCCACCATGCTCGGTTCCCTAAAAGTGTACGCCCGCAATAATCAGGCAACCGTCATTTCGCCATTTATTCTTGCCGGTGCTATGTCACCGGTAACCACCGCGGGCACAGTGACCCAGATTTTGGCTGAAGCGCTGGCGGGGATTGCGTTCACTCAGCTAGTCCGCCCCGGGGCACCGGTCATTTTTGGAACCTTTGCTGCAGCCGTCTCAATGGCTACAGGGGCGCCTACCTTTGGTACGCCCGAGCCTAGCATGGTGATCTATGCCGCTGCGTCATTGGCGCGTCGTCTGGGGGTTCCCTTCCGCAGTGGTGGCGGTCTTTGTGGTTCCAAACTGCCCGATGCGCAAGCAGCCTATGAGGCGGCTAATACCTTGCAAACTTCGGCACTGGCAGGCGTCAACTTTATGCTGCACACAGCCGGTTGGCTCGAGGGCGGCCTGGCCATGGGTTACGAGAAATTTATTATGGATTGCGATCAGGCCAGCATGATTGGGGTTCTGCTCGGTGGCATGGATATGTCTGAAAACGGTCAGGCGATGGATGCGGTGCGAGAAGTAGGTCCAGGCAAACACTACCTGGGTTCCGCACATACGTTGGCCAACTTTGAAACGGCTTTTTACCGCTCCACGGTGGCCGACAACAATAGTTTTGAACAGTGGACGGCCGATGGTGCGATGGATACCGCGCAGCGCGCCAATAGAATTTGGAAAAAAATGCTTAATGACTATCAGGCGCCTGCTATAGACCCTGGGATCGATGAAGCGTTACAAGATTTTATGTTGCGGCGTAAAGCGTCGTTTGCTGACCGCGATTATTAAGTTTACCGCTATTTTGAGAGGGACACTGTATGCCTGAAGAAGACGATATTATCTTGACCGACCTGTCCGATGAGGATCTGGTATTGCAGATGCATGACGATCTGTACGACGGGCTAAAAGAAGAGATAGAGGAGGGCACACAAATTCTGTTGAACCGAGGCTGGAGTCCTGAGCAGGTTCTGGGTAAGGCGTTAGTAGATGGCATGACCATTGTCGGGATCGATTTCCGTGATGGTATTTTGTTTGTCCCGGAAGTGTTGCTGTCGGCCAATTCAATGAAGGGCGGGATGGCGATTCTCAAGCCGTTGCTGGCCGAGACTGGCGCTAGGCCAGTCGGCACTATGGTGATTGGCACCGTCAAAGGTGATATTCACGATATTGGTAAAAATCTGGTATCCATGATGATGGAAGGTGCAGGATTTGAGGTACATGATATAGGTATCAATAATTCTGTAGAAGATTACTTCGCTGCCCTTGAACGCCATAAACCGGATATTCTGGGTATGTCGGCTCTGTTAACCACCACAATGCCCTATATGAAAGTGGTTGTGGACGCATTGAAAGATCAGGGTTTGCGTGACGACTATATCGTTATGGTTGGCGGGGCTCCTCTCAATGAAGAGTTTGGCTTAGCGGTTGGTGCAGATGCCTACTGTCGTGATGCAGCAGATGCCGCCACGACGGCTATTCGTTTGGTTGCAGAACGTCGAGCATTAGAGCCAGCCTAGTGCGCCAAACTCAGGCTCAGGGAAAACTGTTGGTTATCGCCTGCGGCGCTTTGGCCAGAGAGATTGTTTGGTTACAAAAAGCTAATGGTTGGCAGCAGTTTGATCTGCAATGTCTGGACGCTGAGTTACATAATAGGCCCAAGTTGATTCCTGGGAAGTTGCGGTTGAAAATCGAGCAAAACCGCAAAAACTACCATCATATATTCGTCGCCTACGCCGATTGCGGCACTGGCGGCCAGATTGATGCGCTCCTTGCTGAAGAGGCTATGCAGGGTATCGAGCGCTTACCCGGCGCGCATTGCTATTCGTTTTATGCCGGCGAACAGAGGTTTTCTGAATTGGCGGAACAAAATTTAGGCACGTTTTATCTGACGGATTTTTTGGTCGAGCACTTTGATCGCTTAATCATCCGTGGACTGGGGCTCGATGATCATCCCGAGCTGCGGGAACAGTTATTTGCCAATTATACAAAGGTTGTCTATTTGTCTCAACGGCAGGACAGCTGGTTGGAGCAGCAGGCAAAAAAGGCGGCCGAGTTTTTAGCGTTAGGGTTTGAGGTAGTTCCCTGCGGCTACGGCGATCTGCAGACAGGTCTGCAAGAGCAGGTTTTAAAGTTTAGCGAATAGTGGGAGCGGAAAGATGCAAAAAATTGAGGTTTACTGGCGTGATATACCTGCTCAGGTACTGGTAAAACGAGGTCGTGAACGCGGTAAAAGTATGCTCAGTCATCGTTTTCAGGCGGCAATTGATCGTGCGGCTATGCGTGCAGGCAAGGGCGGTAGTGACGCCTATTTAGCCGACTGGCGTCGCGTGACCAGCCCCATCGGGGGAGACGGCTGTCCACACGAGTTGGCGGAACAGTTTGCCGGCGCTATTGAGCTGGCCTACTCCAATGAGGATATTGCCGCCCTGGTCGCCAGCAAAGGCGTTCGAGTCGACGATCAGTGAAAACAGTGCGTTATTGGTCTGTGCGCCATGCGCGCGGGTTGCACCGGCTATATAAGGGTCTTGAAGCTCTATTAGTATTTTTGCATCCAGTATTTGATCGGATTGGTTATGAGCGTCTTGAAACGCCTTTTTCTCGCCTAGAAAGCGCCGTAAAAGGGTTTCTTTTTGATTCCCAATCCTGTGGTCAATGCACCCTCGGTAACACGGGGATGGCTTGCCCCATGAACTGTCCTAAAGCATTGCGCAATGGACCCTGCGGTGGAGTACGTGCCGATGGGGGCTGTGAAATACAGCCTGAGATGACCTGTGTTTGGGTGACGGCCTGGGAGGGTAGTCAAAAAATCGGTACTCAGGAATCCACTATTCAAATCATTCAGCCACCTCTGGATGTTCGTAGTAAAGGTACCTCCGCTTGGCTGCGAGAGACCCGTAAAAGAGTGGCAGATAGTCATGCTCTTTGAAGACGAACCGGATCCCGGTGAAAACTTACCCATCCTACCTGGACATGTCTCGCCGGGCCGATTTGAGCGTGTACTGCGGTCCGGTCATTTCGCGGTAACCGCAGAAATTGCCCCACCGGATTCTGCAGATCCCCATGAGGTCTATGCGCGAGCTTCTAACTTTGATGGCTATGTCGACGCCATCAATGCGACTGATGGTTCTGGCGCTAATTGCCATATGTCCAGCGTGGGTATGTGCGCCCTGTTAACCCGCTGTGGCTATTCCATGATTATGCAGATTTCCTGCCGCGACAAAAACCGTATTGCTATGCAGGGGGACGTGCTGGGTGCCTCCGCGATGGGCGTGTCGAACATCCTGTGTCTGACTGGCGACGGTGTGCAGTCTGGGGATCACCCCGAGGCGAAGCCCGTGTTCGATATGGACTGCATGACCTCTTTAGAAATGCTCACTGGTATGCGTGACAAAGGGCAATTTTTAAGTGGTCGCGCAATCACGTCGCCCCCTCAGATCTTTCTCGGCGCTGCGGCCAATCCTTTTGCGCCGCCCTTTGATTATCGACCCCTACGCTTAGCCAAAAAAGTCGCCGCGGGTGCTCAGTTTATACAAACTCAATACTGCTTTGATATTCAAATGTTGAAGGATTATATGAGTAAGGTGCGAGATTTGGGGCTACTTGAAAAGGTGTTTATTTTGCCCGGTGTCGGGCCCCTAGCGTCGGCTAAGTCTGCCGAGTGGATTCGCAGCAATGTAGCCGGTGTACATATTCCAGATGCCATCATTAAACGTCTGGCAGGTGCTCAAGATCAGAGGCAGGAAGGCGTCAATATCTGCATTGATATGATTAATCAAATGCGTGAAATTGAAGGGGCCAGTGGCGTGCATATTATGGCGTATAAGCAGGAGCATCGTGTCGCAGAGATCGTCGAAAAAACTAATGTGCTGGGTGACAGAAAACCCTGGCATCCGAATCGTTAAAGTCTGGAGAATTGCATGACCATCACTACCCTCAGTTCCGCCACCCGTGAAGTTAAGATCGGCTTTGATCAGCCCTTTGTGGTTATTGGCGAGCGTATTAATCCGACCGGTCGAAAAATCCTCGCGGAGGAAATGAAGATAGGCGATTACAGTCGAGTCGAGGCTGATGCGCTAGCTCAGGTTTTAGCTGGCGCTCATATGTTGGACGTCAATGCCGGCATTCCGCTGGCCGACGAACCGCGTATTTTGGCTGAGGCCATTAGGTTGGTGCAATCCATTACCGACGTTCCTCTGAGCATCGACTCCTCTATTATTGAAGCATTGGAAGCGGGGCTTTCGGTGTATCAGGGCAAAGCACTAGTCAATTCAGTGACAGGTGAAGATGAAGTCTTGGAAAGAGTCCTGCCACTGGTGGCCAAATATGGTGCGGCTGTGGTGGCAATTTCCAATGATGAGACTGGGATATCTGAAGACCCAGACGAGCGCTTTAAAGTGGCTAAAAAAATTGTTGAGCGAGCGGCTGATCATGGTATCCACTATAGCAATGTGATTGTTGATCCGCTCGTTATGCCCATCGGGGCAATTAATACTGCGGGTCTGCAGGTTATGCATGTGGTGCGTCGGCTGCGTGAGGAATTAAAAGTGAATACCACCTGTGGCGCGTCAAATGTGAGTTTCGGTCTGCCCAACCGCAATGGTATTAACAGTGCATTTTTGACCATGGCTATGGGCGCGGGAATGACCTCAGCGATCACAAGTCCATTGCACCCTGAGGTCATGCAGGCAGTGCGTGGTGGCGACGTGATGATGGGCAATGATCCCAACTGCGCCAATTGGATTAAGGCATATCGAGATCCAACGGCAGAGGCGGGCCGTGGTGGCCGCACCAGCCGTCGCCGCGCGAAGTAAGTCGCCGAGGGTTAATTATGATTGAGAAGCAGGTCAAGGTCGTGTTCACGCCTTCGGGGCGGCGAGGTAGCTTTCCGCTGAATACGCCTCTGTTGCATGCGGCTCGGGTGCTTGGTGTAGATATTGACTCAGTTTGCGGCGGTCGCGGACTTTGCGGGCGCTGTCAGATTATCTGCACTGACGGTGCCTTCCCCAAACATGAGATCACCTCCAAAAGCAGTCATCTTTCCCCAGTGTGCGCTACTGAAATTAAATATGGTGAGCGCAAAGTCCCCCTGGCCAACGGTCGCCGACTGAGTTGTCATACATTGTTGCTCGATGATGTGGTGATAGACGTACCCCCTGAAAGTCAGGTACACCGACAGATTGTGCGCAAAGATGCCGAATACCGTGATATCAAATTGGATCCGGCAACGCGGCTCTACTATGTCCAAGTTGACGAGCCGGATATGCATGTGCCCAAAGGTGATTTGCAGCGATTGATGGATGCACTGGAAACTGAGTGGCAGCTCAGCGGCCTATCCTTTGATGTCGCGCTGTTAAAGAGATTGCAGCCTGCACTGCGTGAGGGCAAACGCGGTATTACGGTGGCGGTGCACCGAGGTAGCCAGATTATTGCCCTGTGGGCTGGATTCCGCGACAAAGCCTATGGTGTGGCTGTCGACGTGGGTTCTACCACGGTGGCTGCGCATCTGTGTGATCTATCCAGCGGCGAGGTTCTGGCCGGTTCGAGCTTGATGAATCCACAGATTCGTTTTGGCGAAGACCTTATGAGCCGTGTCTCTTACGTCATGATGCACCCAGAGGGTGCCGAACAGATGACTCAGGTTATCCGCGATGCACTGAATAGTTTATTTGCCGATGTGGCTCAGATTATCGGTGCCAGCATAGAGGATATTGTAGAAATCTCTTTGGTGGCCAACCCCATCATGCACCATATTTTATTGGGCATTGATCCGATAGAATTAGGCGGTGCACCCTTTGCTTTGACCACTGATGCCCCGGTGAATGTACGAGCGACTGAGGTAGGGTTATCGATTAATCCTGGCGGACGGCTCTATGTTCTGCCCTGTATTGCCGGCCATGTCGGCGCTGATACTGCAGGTATGATTCTGTCTGAGGAGCCTCAGGCTCAGGATCGAATGACCCTGCTGGTAGACGTGGGTACCAACGCCGAAATTGTATTGGGCAATCGTCAGCGGTTAATGGCCTGTTCAAGTCCAACCGGGCCGGCCTTTGAAGGGGCTCAGATTAGCTGCGGTCAGCGCGCCGCCACCGGTGCTATTGAGCGCGTGCGCATTGACGCAGACACATTAGAGCCGCGGTTCAAAGTGATTGGTTGTGAGCTCTGGTCGGACCAAGAGGGCTTTACTGACGCGGTCAGAGATTTTGGCGTCACCGGAATTTGCGGTTCCGGTATTATTGAGGTTGTTGCCGAGATGTATCTCGCTGGTATTGTCACCGTTGACGGTATTGTCGATGGCGGATTGGCTAGCCGCACCTCGCGAATTATTAGCAATGATCGCACCTGGTCCTATAGTTTATTCACGTCAGAGGGTGGTGAAGAACCTATCGTGGTTACACAAAATGACATCCGCCAAATTCAGCTGGCTAAGGCGGCACTGTATGCAGGTGTGAAGCTGTTAATGGACCATATGGGCGTTGATAAGATAGAGCGCATTCGTCTTGCTGGGGCATTTGGTAGTCATATCAACGTACAGCACGCCATGGTCTTGGGCCTGATTCCTGACTGTCCATTAGAAGAAGTGTCCTCGGCGGGTAATGCTGCGGGTACAGGCGCTCGAATTGCGCTTCTCAATGTCGAATCACGGCATGTTATTGAGACGTTAGTAAAAAATATTGAGAAAATTGAAACTGCTCTTGAGCCTAAATTTCAGGACTATTTTGTCGATGCCATGGCCTTTCCAAACAAAAGCGACCCCTTTCCTAATCTGTTCTCTGTGGTGAGCAGACCAGAGGTAAATGAGGCCCCAGCTGCTGTCGGTGTTAGGAAGCGTCGGAGGCGTTAAGCGCCGATAAAAAATGGATAAAATAAAGGTCTTCATAACAGGTTTCTTGATCTATACTCGGCCAATTGCACTCATCGTGAGTGACCCAAAAGAAGGCGTTAAAAAATGTCCAATATTGTCGATATTGTCGATGTTGTCGCCGGTGCCGAGGCGGTCCTTGAACCCCCGTTAGCCATGCATGTAGGCTTTCTGTTGATGCCGGAATACACCCTGAGTACCTTCTCTAATGCGGTGGGTATACTCCGCATGGCGAATCGACTCAGTGATCGCGAGCTCTACCGGTGGACGTTATACAGTATCGATGGTGAGCCTGTGGTATCCAGTGCCGGGCTTACAATTCAGGTGGCAGATAGCCTCCCGGCTGCAGTAGATCTTAGCCTCTTGATAGTCTGTGGAGGCTACCAGATTAAAGCCCATTCTACGAAGCCGGTCATCGATTGCCTGCGCCGGTTGGCCAAGCGAAAGATCCCCCTAGGGGCAATTTGCACCGGCAGTTATGTCCTTGCCGCTGCGGGATTATTGGAAGGTTATCAGTGCACCATCCATTGGGAAAATTTAGCCAGTATGCGGGAAGAATTTCCGCGGCTTAAGATCACTTCCAGCCTGTTTGTGATCGACCGTGATCGCTATACCTGTGCTGGTGGTATTAGCTCCATTGATTTAATGCTTAACCTGGTCGCCAGTATTCATGGTCATCAGCTGGTGCAGCAAATATCCGAGCAGTTTACCTGCGATAGGGTGCGAACTGAAAAGGACGCACAGCGTGCACCATTACAGTATCTAATAGGCGCCAGTCAGCCGCGTTTAGTGGATGCGGTATTATTAATGGAAAGTAATATTGAGGAACCATTGACCCTCGATGAGGTGGCCAGCTATGTGGGTATTTCGAGACGTCAGCTGGAGCGTCTATTTAACCGGTATTTAAGTCGCGCACCGTCGCGGTATTATTTGGAGCTGCGTCTCTCCAGAGCGCGACTGCTATTATTGCAGACTTCTATTCCAGTGATTGATGTGGCTATTACTTGCGGTTTTTCCACTGCGCCACACTTTAGTAAGTGCTATAGCGACCTGTATGGTAAACCGCCAAGTAGTGAACGCCGCGTGCTGTCCTAAGGCAGATTAGCGAAGCGGATTAGGCTGCTCCTCGGCATTCCATAGGCTTTTTATCAAAGGCTGCTCTAAAGGCGCGAGAGAAATGTGCGGTGTCTGAAAATCCCGTATCCTGTGCAATATCCGTAATTGATCGCGGCGTGTTTTGTAATAACCAAAGACCATAATTTAAGCGGATTTTACGATAGAACCTTTGCAAGCTAACGCCAGTTTCACTGATAAATAATCGCTCTAGTTGGCGCTTAGAAATATTGAGGCGCAGGGCGATAGCATCGGTTGATAAAGGACGGCTAAGATTCTGTTCGAGCACTAACAGCGCACGTTTAACTGACGTATTGTTGACCTGATAATCAGAGGCCGGTTGGGGCTGCGGTGCATTGGCGGGACGCGGGCTGTCCATGACTAGAATGCGTAAACTCTTGCGCGCCCAGCTCTGGCCCAGATGCCGCTCAATAATATAGGCTGCTAGATCAGCTGCTACAGCTCCACCGGCACAGGTGATTCGGTCGCCATCATCGACAAACAGCTGTTCGGCTACTGGCACCACATCGGCGTAGCGCTCAGTGAGATCCTTATAGTGGAACCAGCTGACACAGCAGCGGCGTTTCTTCATCAGCCCTGCACGAATCATTGCAAAGGATCCCGTACATAAACCAATAATAGGCACATGAGCCCGGTCGGCGCGCTGTAGATAATTTATCAGATGCTGACTGCCCCGCAAGGTCTCGGGAAGTAGCCCGCCGACCACCACAATATAGTCAAAGTCTGCCGGGTCGCGATAGGTTTCCCAGGGTTGGACCACAACGCCAGAGCTGGACGCAATAGGTGCCAGGCTCTGTCCCATTAGCGTCCACTGACAATTGATTTGCTGGCTCTGGTCACCCTCATCGGCAGCCAGACGCAGAGCGTCTACAAAGGCCGAAAATGGCAGTAGTGTAAAGCTTGGCATCAACACAAAGCCCACCGACAGATTCGGTGAGGCGATCTGATTACTCAGCGGATTACTGACGTTGGTCGGCACGCTTTTGGCCATCATAAACTCTTATGTTTGAAGCCTTTAGTGTAGGCAAGACGGCATTTATATACAACAAAATCGCCATATCTCTTGTATCTATGTGCCATTTCTTTGCTATTTTGACGTTTTGTCGCTTTTTAGCCTGTAAATTGTCAGTTTTCTTCTATCTGCTAGGGCATACAGTTTGCTCCAATATCGACGACTAACTGCAATTTTGTTGAGAGCTCATCATGAAAAAATATTCTGGCTTCAGCCTGTTAAAGAATGCGCTGAGCTACCATGAAAATTGGCAGAAGGTTTGGCGCAGTCCAACCCCCAAAAAACACTATGATGTGATTATTGTAGGCGGGGGAGGCCATGGTTTAGCGACTGCCTATTACCTAGCCAAGGTTCACGGTATTACCAATGTTGCGGTGATTGAAAAAGGCTATCTCGGCGGTGGCAACACGGCGCGAAATACCACGATTATTCGCTCCAATTATCTGTGGGACGAGGCATCTCAACTCTACGATTTATCGTTAAAACTCTGGGAGGGGTTGAGCCAAGAGCTTAACTACAACGTGATGTTTAGCCAGCGAGGAGTGCTTAACCTGGGGCATAACTTGCAGGACATGCGCGATATCGAGCGCCGCGTCAACGCCAATCGCTTGAATGGCATTGATGGTGAAGTGGTTAGCCCTCAGCGCATTAAAGAAATTGCTCCGTTGATTAATATCTCTTCCGACAGTCGCTACCCGATACTGGGTGCTTCATGGCAACCGCGCGGCGGCACTGCGCGTCATGACGCCGTCGCCTGGGGCTATGCTCGTGGTGCCGACGCGCTAGGCGTGGATCTCATTCAGCAGACAGAAGTCATCGGTATTCGCCGTAAAGGTGGCGCTGTAATTGGCGTAGAGACTAATCATGGGTTTATCGGCGCGGCAAAAGTGGCCTGTGTTACCGCAGGTAATTCTGGCGTGGTTGCGGCTATGGCTGGGCTGAGATTGCCCGTTGAATCACGACCGCTTCAGGCACTGGTATCCGAGCCAGTGAAGCCCTGTTTGGATACCGTGGTTATGTCCAATGCTGTGCATGGCTATATCAGTCAGTCTGACAAAGGCGATTTGGTTATTGGTGCCGGTGTGGATAGCTACAATGGCTATGGACAGAGAGGCTCCTTTCATGTGGTTGAGCATACCATTCAGGCCATCTGTGAATTATTTCCCTCGTTTAGTCGGGTGCGTATGAATCGTCAATGGGGCGGTATTGTCGATACCTGCCCAGACGCCTGTCCGATTATCAGTAAAACACCGATCAAAGGTCTGTATTTTAACTGTGGCTGGGGTACGGGTGGCTTTAAAGCGACTCCGGGCTCAGGCTATGTGTTTGCTGACACCGTAGCCAACGACCATCCACATTCATTGGCTGCGGCCTTTAGCCTTGACCGCTTCAATACCGGCGCACTGATTGATGAACATGGTGCTGCCGGTGTCGCTCACTAGAGACGAGAACTCATATGTTACTAATCCATTGTCCCCATTGTCAGGAAAATCGCGACGAGGAAGAATTCAGCTACGGCGGTGAAGCGCACATTGTGCGGCCGCTGGAGCCTGAAGCACTAAACGATGAAGCCTGGGCAGATTACTTGTTTTTCCGCACCAACTCGCGCGGTATCCATCATGAGATGTGGTATCACGCCGTGGGTTGTCGGCGCTATTTTAACGCCACCCGGAACACTGTGACCTATGAAATACTGGAAACCTATAAAACTGGTACTCAACCAACAATTGTCGGAGCCAGCGCATGAGCCAGAACCGATTGGCGTCTCACACTGGGGCTGTCATTGATTTCACCTTTAATGGAAAGTCTTATCAGGGCATTGCTGGCGATACGCTGGCATCTGCGCTATTGGCCAATGGTGTCGATGTCGTGGGGCGCAGCTTTAAGTATTCCCGCCCGCGCGGTATATTTGGTCATGGGGCTGAAGAGCCCAATGCCATTATTCAGTTGGGCTCGGGTGCCGCTACAGTACCCAACCTTAAGGCCACCCAGGTAGAGCTGTATCAGGGGCTGGAAGCCTCCAGTGTCAATGGTTGGCCCAGCGTCAACTTCGATGTGATGGCCATAGTGGGGGCCTTTGGCCGACTTATGCCACCGGGGTTTTACTACAAAACGTTTATGTATCCGAAAAAGCTTTGGATGACTTACGAGCATTTTATTCGCCAGGCCGCAGGGCTTGGCACTGCTCCAGTGGAGGCTGATCCAGATACGTATGACAAGCTTAATCAACACTGCGATGTCTTGGTAGTGGGGGCTGGCCCAGCGGGATTGGTAGCTGCCCGTGAAGCGGCGCGCACCGGCGCCAGAGTCATTATTGCTGACGAGCAGTCTGAATTTGGCGGTAGTTTACTCGCATCGCAACAAACGATGGATGGCGTGATGGCTCCGCGCTGGGTTGCCAGTCTGGTGGCCGAACTCGCGGCCTATAAAAATGTTCAGCTGCTACCGCGGAGCACGGTGTTTGGCTATTACGATCACAATTTTTTGACTATTTTAGAACGGCGGACCGATCATTTAGGACTTTCATCGGCCCAAGGAACACGTCAGCGATTACACAGGGTGCGTGCGGTTCAGGTAGTCTTGGCCACGGGTGCTTTTGAGCGACCTCTGGTATTTGCACACAATGATATCCCCGGAGTAATGCTAGCATCATCCGTATCCACCTATATCAATCGTTACGGGGTTGCTCCAGGCAAAAAGCTGTTGCTATTCACAACCAATGACAGTGCCTATCAGACAGCCCTCGATTGGCAGCAGACCGGCCGCGAGATCATTGCAGTAGTCGATACTCGTAGCAGCCCGAGCGGCGATATTGTGGCGGCGGTCAAGCTCCTCGGTATAGATGTGATTGGAGGTCATGGGCTTATAGAGGCTCAGGGTAATAAGCGTGTTAAACGTGCGCTGATTGCGCCTATTAATGAGTCTGGCACTCAGGTTACCGGGCCAGTGCGATGTCTCGATTGTGATCTAATTGCCTGTTCTGGGGGTTGGAGCCCGGCTGTCCATTTGAGTTCACACACAGGGGCCAAACCGGTCTGGGATGAGAGTATTGTTGCCTTCAGACCCGGTGAGTCGAAGCAGCAGGAGCGGTCTGCGGGTGCCTGTAGGGGAACCTTCGATCTGACCGGATGCCTTGCCGAGGGTGCCAGTGCCGGGGCCGTTGCCGCCAGCCTCTGTGGTCATGGAGACGGCAACGTGCAGTTCCCTGCCTGTGCCGTTGAAGACTACACCGAGCAGCCACAGCAGGCGCTGTTTTTAGTGCCGCATACGAGTGCGACTAGTCGGGCACCCAGTCAGTTTGTTGATTTCCAGCTCGATGTCAGTGCCGGCGGTATTGAGTTGGCTGTCCTTGAAGGCTTTGAATCAGTCGAACATGTGAAGCGTTATACCGCACTAGGTTTTGGTACCGATCAGGGCAAACTGGGCAACATTAACGGCATGGCGATTCTGGCCAATGCGCTCGACCAGACGATTGCAGAAACGGGTACAACTATCTTCCGCCCGTCCTACACACCGACCACCTTTGGTGCGATTGCAGGGCGCGATGTCAATGCGCTGTTTGATCCTGAACGCTACACGGCTATGCATCGCTGGCATGTAGAGCATGGAGCCGAATTTGAAAATGTGGGTCAGTGGAAGCGACCCTGGTACTTCCCGCAGCAGGGGGAGACTATGCAGGCCGCGGTTAACCGCGAATGTCTGGCGGTGCGTAATTCTGTTGGTATGTTGGATGCGAGTACGCTCGGAAAGATAGATATCCAAGGCCCGGATGCGGCGGAATTCATTACCCGCATGTATACCAACTCATACCTGAAATTGGCACCGGGAAAATGTCGTTACGGGGTTATGCTAAAAGAAGACGGCATGATTTTTGACGATGGTGTCTGTGCTTGCTTGGGTGACAATCACTACCTGATGTTTACCACCACCGGTGGCGCTGCGGGGGTACTGGCATGGCTGGAGATATGGCAGCAGACTGAATGGCCAGAACTACAGGTGTACTTCACGTCGGTGACCGATCACTGGGCCACCGCGACCGTCACGGGTCCCAATGCGCGCAGGGTTATTGCCAAGGTCTGTCAGGATATCGACCTGTCCAATGAGGCGTTTGCTTTTATGGATTGGCGCGACGGGACTGTGGCCGGCGTCAAGGCGAGAGTCTTTCGTATTAGCTTTACCGGTGAGCTGTCTTATGAGGTCAATGTTCCCGCTCATTATGGCCGACACATTTGGCAGGCGCTAATTGAGGCAGGTGAAGAATTTTCCATGACTCCTTATGGCACCGAAACTATGCATGTCCTGCGCGCCGAGAAGGGATTTATTATTGTTGGTCAGGATACTGATGGGTCCATGACACCCGCAGACATGAATATGGATTGGGTGGTAGGTAAAAAGAAAACCTTCAGTTTTATTGGTAAGCGATCCTTGCAGCGCAGCGACACTTTGCGTGAAAACCGCAAGCAGTTCGTCGGGCTTAAAACAGTCGATGGCCAAGCGGTGCTGCCAGAGGGCGCGCAGGTGGTCTTTGATGCCAAGCAAAAGATACCCATGTCAATGCAGGGCCATGTGACCTCCAGCTATTACAGCGCATATTTGGGCCATTCTATTGCCCTCGCCGTGGTTAAGGGTGGGCTTGGACGTATGGGCCAAGTGGTCCACTGCCCGCTGGCCGATGGCCGTATCATTGCCGCTGAAATTGTCAGCTCTGTATTCTATGACCCCAAAGGGGAGCGTCACCATGTCGAATAATAGCCAGCAGGAATTACCGTTAAACTACTTTCATAGAGTTTCCAGTCATAGGGGTCAGGCCCCAAATGCCGAGATTTTCAATGGCGAGGTTGAATATGCTCTGGTCGTCAAAGAGTCCCCTCCCTGTACGTTTCTCAGTTTGCGTGGAGATCCCAACGATGCCGGTTTCTGCGCAGCGGTAAAAGATATCCTTGAACTGAATCTGTCGACCCGAGGCAATTATCACTGTAATAGCCAGAGCCGTATTTACTGGTTGGGTCCAGATGAATGGCTGTTGGTTAGCGAGATAGATGCCAGTGTTTTAGAAGCTCGGTTGCGCGAAGCTATGTCTGGTCATATTTCGATTGTGGATGTTAGCGGCGGCCAAACCTTGGTCAATCTGCGCGGGGCGTCGATGGCGATAGATAGCGTGCTAAAAAAGTCCTGTATCTATGATTTTGCTGGCTGGCCTAATGCAGGCTCGGGCAAGGGTCGCTGCGCCCAGACAACCTTCGCCAAGGCGAGCGCATTGGTCAGCAACAGAACCGATGGTTCCTTTGATCTTATTATTCGGCGCAGCTTTGCCGATTATATTGCCCTGTGGATGTTAGACGCTGGTCGCGAATTTGGCCTTCGGATTGAGGGTTAGGTCTTAATAGCGTCTATAGTTACAGCGGGCGGCAGTAGGTGACAGTTTGTCAGTCTCTTTGGTGTTACCATCGCGCAGCATCAGCGCTGGAGATGGCTGTCCCTTCGGCCATATTCTATGAGTGAATGACGTACCGGAATTGAGACTGAGACGCAGTGGCGATTACTGCCCCCGAGACGCAACCATTAATGTAGAGGAAGGATCCATGAACAGAGCCCGTGGTTTACTATTAGTATTGTCGGTACTTGGACTGCAGGCCTGTGACAGTAAAAACGAGATCGGGTCTAGTCGGTTAACCCATGCCGATAACAGCTGGTATCAGCAATCTGCCGCGCAGGTAGAAGCGCATCACGAGATGATTAAAAAACTCAGCGCAAAGCAGGGCGCAGCAAAAAACATTATCCTATTTGTCGGTGACGGCATGAGTATTTCTACTATCACTGCCGCGCGTATTTTGGCGGGCCAGCAGATGGGTCTATCGGGTGAAGAAAACAGTCTGAGCTTTGGTCTTTTCCCGTTTACGGGGCTAGTGAAGACCTACAATGTCAATGCGCAGACGCCGGACTCTGCGGGCACGATGACCGCCATCATGACGGGTGTTAAAACCGATTCAGGGGTGGTTGGTGTGAATGAGGATGTTGTGGCCGGTGACTGCGCTACGCAGACGGGTAACGAGCTTATCACCGCCCTCGAATTGGCTGAGATTGCAGGTCTGTCTACCGGTATTGTTACCACCACACGTATTACCCACGCCACGCCGGCGGCAACCTATGCCAAGTCTGCCGATCGCAACTGGGAGGACATTTCCGACATGCCTGAAGAGGCGGTTGCCAAAGGCTGTGAAGACATCGCCTCGCAGTTAGTTAACTTTGAAACCAATTTGGAAGCACGCCATGAGGGCGTAGATATAGATGGTATTGAGGTAATGATGGGCGGCGGGCGCCGTCACTTTCTGCCGACAGATACGACCGCTGATAGCGGTGATAGCGAGAGTGCTGGCGATCGCACTGATGGACGCAATCTTGTTGCAGAATGGCAGGCCAAATATCCTACTGGGACCTACGTTGAAGGGCAGCAAGGCTTTTCTCAGGTACAGATAGATAGCACTGCGCCGCTACTCGCTCTGTTTGCGAAATCCCATATGCGCTATGAAGCTGACCGCAAAAATAATACTAGGGGTGAGGTTAGCGGCGAGCCCTCGCTGACTGAGATGACGAGCACTGCTATAGACCTACTTGACAATAACCCGAAAGGTTTTTTCCTCATGGTTGAGTCTGGGCGGATTGATCATGGTCACCATGCCGGCAGCGCATTTAATGCGTTGACTGACGCGGTTGAATTTTCTCGCGCCATTCAGGCGGCCGTCGATCGGACCGATGCCGCTGAGACGCTGATTATTGTCACCGCGGATCATAGCCACGTGTTTACTATGGCGGGCTATCCAAAGCGCGGCAATCCCATTTTAGGTAAGGTAGTGGATGTGGGTACTAATGAACTTGCCAAAGATGCCAATGGTCTTCCCTACACTACGCTGGGCTATGCCAATGGTCCCGGCTTCCATGATTTTGGCGATGAGAGCAACGCCGATGCGGTCTATTTGGCCAAGCCCTTTGGCGGCCGCGCTGATTTAAGCGCCGTCGATACTCGCAGTGCAGGTTTTCATCAGGAGACGCTGATACCCAAAATCGATGAGACGCACTCTGGTGAAGATGTGGCGATCTATGCTTCCGGGCCCGGGGCCTATTTGGTGTCGGGGACTCAGGAGCAGAATGCTATCTTTCATATAATGAATTTTGCCGGTGGCTTAGTTGCCAAGGCGCAGGCCGCGATAGAGTAACCTCAGCCTGCGACAATTTGTCACATCCGTAACGCTCGAAGATTAAATATACTATGGCCTCATTCCAGGAGGACTTTTGCCATGGTAGGCAATCTTATTTCATATCTTCGCTTAGGCGCGCTTTGTCTTCTCTCTCTACCAGTGAATGCCGCAATCCCAGGTTTTGAAGAAGTTGTGGTTCTTGCAGACAAACTGTTTAAAGACACCGCCATTGTCAGCCCCACCAGTGTTATAACAGCCGAGCAACTTCAGAGTATCAATATGACCACGGTCGAAGATGCACTGGCCCATGAACCCAGCCTGATTGTGCGTAAGCGTTTTATCGGTGATGCCAATGGCGTGATTGGTTTGCGCGGTTCCAACATGTTTCAAACGACTCGGTCTATGGTGTTTGCTGATGGCATGCCGCTGCACTTTGATTTGCAGACACGCTATCGCGGTGCGCCGCGCTGGTCACTGGTAGCGCCCGCCGAGATTGAGCGGGTCGAGGTTATTTACGGGCCCTATTCTTCTGAATACAGCGGCAACGCTATCGGCGGAGTCGTGAACTTAACCACGTACCATCCGACCTCAGAGCGCCTTAATCTCGAGGTGGGTTATTTTTCTCAGCAGTATGACGTACTAAATACTCGCGACACCTATAGCGGCTATCGCACGTTTGCGTCTTATGAGAATGGCTATGACGCACTGGGAGTGTTTGCCTCTTACACGAGATTGGAAAATGATAGTCAGCCTCAGAATCAGTTGTTTGCCAAATCCCGCTCAGCAACGCCGACCGCAACCGCTGTTAGCGGCGCAGTTCATGGCTTCAATGAGTTCGGTGATGCGGGTATTTATTTTGCAGATTCAGGCTCGGAGCAGGCGACCACTGAGCTGTTTAAGGTAAAGCTATTTTATGACTTAGAGTCCGTGCAGTTACGCGGCTCAATTGCCTATGAAGATCGCAGCCATGATGAGAGCCTGGGGAATAATTTCCTTTATGATAGCAGCGGAAGTCTGCTGTTTGACCGACGGGTTGAGGTGCAGGGAAAAGTCTACGATACCTATCAATATGGTGGCAGTCGCCTACAAAATCGTAC
>TARA_B110000503_G_scaffold30128_1_pt1 | contig 42581 bp, 38 predicted proteins | sample TARA_B110000503 | Tara Oceans TARA_B110000503 (sample SAMEA4397472) | marine metagenome | biome: Polar Biome; feature: [SRF] surface water layer (ENVO:00010504); material: water (ENVO:00002006), including particulate matter (ENVO:01000060) such as... | depth 5 m | reverse complement strand
CTGCTGCCGGGCAACGTAAACCCAGAGCACATCAAACTCTAGCACGCTACCCCGTCGTTTATTTACCGCTTACGTTCGTATAACCTTATAAAAAATTAAATAACCTAAAAACAGAGACTTATAACTTGACACGGTTTGTGTATTACAAAGGGCAGGAACATAGTTTTACAGCAATCACTTGGAGGAAAAAGCGATGCTAGACCGAGCTACTGTCGACGTTATCTAAGCCACTGTGCCCGCCATAAAGGCGTACGCCGATGAGATTATCGCCCGCTTTTACCCGTTGATGTTCGAGTAGTATCCTGAGGCAATGCCCTACTTTATCACCACGAAATGGGGTGTACGGTCGTCGCAGGTGCATCGAGCCAACCGCAGAGCTGGAGGCCAGCCAGCGCGGTATACAGCGCTAAAAAGTAGCCATGATCCATTAGTAGGAATGATAGAAAAGTCTACAATTCCCTAGAAAAGTAGCAAACCGGGGTCCCTATTTATCGTAAACTGTTTCCGGCACATACGATAAAAAGGGATGTAACGGGGTGAAAGTACTACTTCGGCTAGGGGCGGCTGCAGTGCTGTTTTTCGCGGCATGCGCCAGCGCGGACTCAGGCGGTACGGTGTTATCTGCGAGTGGCACGGTATTGTCTGCTGTGCCCGAGCGACAGGGAACTGATACCGAAGAACCAGAGATACAGATCTTCAAGTACACCAATAAATCGGGTGTGCGCTCATATTCCGACCGGGCACCTATGGGCATCAAATATGAGGTAATGCAATTATCCTGCTTTGCCTGCAACGTTCAATCCAAACTCGATTGGAATAATATCCCGCTGCATTTGAACGCCTACCAGTACGCGATCAATTCTGCGGCCAAAAAATACCGGGTAGACCCGGCTCTGGTGCGGGCTGTTATCCACGCAGAATCGGCTTTCAAGCCTGGCGCCAAGTCGAAAAAAGGCGCGCTCGGGTTGATGCAACTGATGCCAACTACCGCGCAGGACATGGAGGTCGCCGACGCCATGAAGCCTGAGGACAATATTTTTGGTGGTGTTCGATACCTTGCCTGGCTGCTCGCAGAGCACGGCGGGAATACGGCGTTAGCAACGGCCGCTTACAATGCTGGGCCGGGTGCGGTGAGGCGCTATAAGGGTATTCCGCCCTATGCAGAAACCCAGACCTACGTACAGCGTGTGAAAGTCCTGCATGACCGCTATAAAGGGGCTATGACCAATACCTTCTCTGGACAGTGGTTTTCACAAGCTGATACTCATTGAGTCGTTGTCATTCGCTGCCGGCACGTTCTTACCCTTTTTCTTTCTCCAGCCATGCTTCCAGTTTTTCCTCGCCCAGCGGATGATCTCCCTGGCGCAAACGGAAGCTGTCACGTATTTCACGCCAGGTGTTGGGATTGAGCCAGAGATTGAAAAGCAGCACGATAAACATCGCGATGATGGCTCCTATTCCCGCCATTAGCATATCCTTTTGCGCATCCCAGACATCACCCTGTGTTCCAAGAAATGCCAGGCCTAGATCCGGCGCTACTTGTGCCGCGGCCTGCCATTCGACGATTTCATAGATCGCAGAAATAGAGAAGGTAATATCGATGGGGAAAAAGTACGCCCAGAAACCGCGGAGTCGAGCGATACGGACCAATACCTCGCGTATCGGGTAGGCGAGGAGCAAACCGAAACCAAAATGCACCAGCCTGTCGTATGTGTTGCGCTCGGCGCCCAGCCAGTCCTGCAGAACCTCGCCAAAGGGCACCTCGGCGTAGGTATAGTGCGAGCCTACAACATGGAGACACATAAAGAGGGTGATGAGCCCGTAGGAGATGTCGGACAGCCTGAAAAACCGCGCCGTCGTTAATAGCACCGGCACCCAGAAAAAAACCAGGTAGTTTTCGAGCAACCAGTCATCTGGATGGAGCGGTTTCCAGGCTGCCCAGCCCCAGGTGGCGAGAAAAATACCCAGCAGTGCGAGTCTGAATCCGTAGCCTTGCTTGGAAGTCATAAATACACGTTTATCTCGAGGAGTCCGTGCCACTATTAAAAACAGTATATCGCAGTGTACTGCACAGATGGAGTGTCGATAGCTGAGCTGTTTGACGATACGGGCTTCATAAGTCTGTTTGGCGCCTGTCGCCCGCAGCATATATGATACTGGTGATCATTTTGCTTGAGGGTTTTGCAGTGGCAGACAATATTATGGACATTGTGTCTGCGGTAGTGAAATGATAGCCCGGTATGAACGACAGGATGAGTAGCATGGTAAACGATGAGCCCATCCGGACAGAGTTTGTAGAGGCCAGCGGACCGCGGTTTGAGGTCGATATAGGTGGCCGCGGCGACACTCTGGCGGACGAGCCTGTCCCTTATGTTGATGGGCAGATGCATCTGGTGGCGTCAAGTGATTGATACCACGTCACTGCCTTCTATCGAAGTTCAACAGCTCGATAAACGATTCTCTGACAAAGCACCTGCCGTGATCGACAATTTGTCGTTCACCGTGCCTGCCGATAACAGCCTCTGTCTGCTCGGACCTTCCGGCTGTGGCAAAACTACCTTGCTGCGCCTGTTGATGGGACTTGAAGAGCCAACTTGTGGCGAGGTTCACATAGCCCCTGCTCTGGTGGAACACATGAGTTATGTGTTCCAGGAACCGCGGTTAGTGCCTTGGCGCAGCTGTCTTGAAAATGTCCTATTGCCATTGGAGCTGAGCAACCGAAAAAGTAGCGCATCAATTGCGCATGCGCACGAGTTGCTGCGTGAACTTGGCCTGGGAGAGCGCCTGCACCATTTTCCCGCTGAGCTCAGTGGCGGTATGCAAATGCGCGTCTCACTGGCGCGTGCGCTGGTCACTGAACCGAAGATCATTCTACTCGACGAGCCGTTTGCGGCGCTGGACGAGCGCACTCGTTTTCGAATGCAGGATTTGTTACTCGAGTTGAAGTCGCGACTGCAGTTGCAGTATGTGTTTGTCACGCACTCAATTTCCGAGGCCGTGTATCTTGGCGATCTGATTCTATTGATGGACACCGCGGGCCGCACCAGAGACCGGCGCGCCATCGATTTTTCCGAGCGTAATCAGTTGCTCAAACTGACGCCACCCTTTAATGCTGTCGTACAAATGTATTCACAATTGTTTAGTGAAATGGAACGCGATCATGCTGCAGAAGATGGCAGCGAGGACCCGCAATGAGCGACAAAATCAAAGTATGGTTTTTGGAGAAGTATCCGGCATGGATATTTCTGGCGGTATTGCTGTTCACGTGGGAATGGGTAGTAGCGCAGGAGTGGGTGGCCTCATATCTGCTGCCGTCACCTACGCAAATTTTCCAAACTACGGTGGAACTTTGGCCAGAGATCTGCGCTGCAACGCTGAGCACCGCGAATTCTATCGCCTGGGGTTTGGGATGGAGTGCCGTGAGTGGCGTGACACTGGCGCTGCTTTTCTTTGCAATACCGATTGTGCGTCGTGCAGTTTTACCATTTTGCATTTTTTTCCAGACCGTACCCATCATCGCCGTCGCCCCGCTATTGGTGATCTGGTTTGGTTTCGGCCAACCGACTGTCAGGGCATCTGCTTTTATAGTTTCGCTGTTCCCCATTCTCGCCAATACCCTAACCGGCTTGCAGGAAACGGACCCCCATCTTAAAGAACTTTTTAAACTGTACCGTCCATCGCCGTGGCAGCTAATTTTTAAGTTGCAGATACCGTCCGCGATTCCCTATATTCTTACCGGTCTCAAAATATCAGCTGGACTTGCAGTGATTGGCGCAATCGTCGGTGAGTTTATCGCGGGTGGCGGTCTGGGTAGTTTGATCGATGCTGCCCGGACTCAGCAACGCGTCGACCTGGTGTTCAGCGGTGTAGTGATGTCCAGCGCACTGGCGCTGATGCTGGTGTTTATTATTGAAATTGTCAGTCGCTTGCTATTGCGCGGCAGGCCCTACCTGAGGAAATCGTAGTGCGTAGATTGGGTGTTGTTTGTCTGTTTGCAGTGCTGTTCAGTGTGTCGTTGATCGCGCACTCAGCCGTGCTGGGTAAGCCACTGCTGCTGGCGCTGAATTGGAAGCCGGAGCCGCAGTTTGGTGGTTTTTATGCAGCTGAAGTACAGGGTTTTTATGCCGAGAATGGCCTGGACGTTAAAATCATGGAGGGTGGCTCAGGTACCCCAACGATACAAATGCTGTTGGCCGGCAAAGTCGACTACGCCATTGTGTCAGCTGATGAGGTCGTGATCGCACTGGCGCGGGGCGGCAGCGATATTGTGGCACTATTTGCCACGTATCAGACAAACCCGCAGGGCATTATGACGCACGCCGATCGGGGCTTTGAGTCGATTGATGACGTCATGCACAGCCAGGGTGTGCTGTTATGGCAATCCGGTCTCCCCTACGCGCAGTACTTTAAAAAGAAGTATGCACCACTAAACGTTGTTACTGCGCCGTATCTGGGTGGGATTGGCAATTTTCAAAATGACCCCAACATCTCGCAGCAGTGCTTTGTCACTAGCGAGCCTTTGACCGCAGAGGCTGCCGGAATCAAGGTTAAAACATTTTTGGTCGCCGACAGTGGCTACAACCCTTATACGGCGGTGATGGTTACCCAGCGTCAGCGTTGGGACTCATCGCCTGCTGAAGTGAGAGCTATGGTGGCTGCCGTTCGCAGTGGCTGGAATGACTACCTGCAAGACCCTGGCGCGACCAACGCTGCGATGCTGGCACTCAACCGGGCGATGTCGGCTGAAACATTTGCTCAAAGTGCACAAGCGCAGCACGCTCTGATCAGAACCAGCAGTACCGAGCGAATCGGTGCAATGACGCAGGCCCGCTGGCAGACGCTTGCCGATCAGCTGCTGGAGATTAATGTGGTAGGCAAGCCGGTGTCAGTAGGCAATGTATTTGTGGATCTATAGTCGGTCAACTGCGATGCATACTTTCAAGGTGTTTGAGCGTCAGGCGTGCAGCGCGCTCCCAGGTGAATTCCCGGGCTCTGGCCAGCGCGTTTGAGGATAAGCGGGCGCGCAGCTCTGCGTTCTTCACTATTTCAATAATGGCTGTGGCAATAGTCTCACTATCGAATGGGTCGAAGTAGATGCCTGCATCACCAATGACTTCAGGTAGAGAGCCTCTATTGCTCGCCAGAACCGGCGCAGAACACGCCATCGCTTCAATAGCGGGTAATCCAAATCCCTCAGAAAAGGATGGCATGACGGCGGCCAGAGCACAGCTATAGAGCGCCACCAGATCCTGGTCGGATACATACCCCGAAAAATGTACTCTGGTGCGTAGTGTTGGGCTGGCCATCACTTTGGTGTTCAAGTCATCGTAATTGGACAAAAAGCCCGCGCCTTTGAAATCGCCTATCAAGGCCAAGTGTAGATTCGCAATCCGCCCATCCAGAATAGCTTTTTCAAAGCCATCCAGTAGGCCATCGAGGTTTTTGTGGGGTGACAGGCCGCCCACGTAAATAATAATTGGCGCTATGGGGGGTAGCGAGGCGCGATGGCGCGCTGCCGACATCAAGCTGCCGTCCCGAGTTTGCTTGAATTGGGGAGAGGGGGCGGCACTGGCGACATCAATGCGGGCGGGATTGGCGCCCATGTATTCAATGATTTCGGCTTTTGCAGCATGGGACACGGTGAGTATGCGCTTACTTCGCCAGAGCGCGAGCTTGACCTTCAGCGACCAGAAGAACCGATTTTTCCATTTGGGAAATATCAGCTTTGGGAAGTGTTCTGCAATCGCATCGTGGATAGTCACCATGGTCGGAAGCGTGCCTGGCACCGGGTACCACGAATACACAGCGGGGAAAAACATAATATCCAGGGACGTGCTGGCGACCGCGCTATACAGCTTGTACACATCGAAGACAGACCGCGCGCTATCGGCGACTGCAGCTTCTGTCGTCGGCCGGGACGACGCGACCTGTACTATGCTCACGTTGCCAAGCGATGACAGCTCGTGCAGAGGTTGGTCGATGAAGATATAGAAGTGGTGATCAGTTTCCAACTGGAACAGCGCGGTCAGCAGTTCGCGCGTAAATCGACCGAACCCACGATTGTTCCACCAGCAGGTAGCGTCGATACCGATCTTCACGCGTTACACCTTTCTTATTGGGCTGAGGATTACCTGCGGAGACCTGATCGTAAAAGTCCTTATACAGATTCTTATTACACCATGGGTTTGTTCAATTAAGAAGCCCACACAGTGCAGGGGCGCACGAAAACAGTGCAGGTATGAGGGAGGCATTCACTTCGCCGGTGGCGATGTTTCATCTATGGTATACCGGACGCGTCATTTATCGATAGCGTGAATTCCCCAGTAAATTTGGCAACTGGAGCATTGTCAGCTTTCGTCAGAATCAGCGGGTGGTGAAAAGCAATGAGGGGGAAACGTCGATCTTCAATCGAACACCGTGATCCTCCGACATGCCCTATCGGTAAATTCTGAGTTTCTTGTAATTCTCGCCAGACACCAGTTGAATGTCATCAATGGTTACGGTATCACCCGTGACGGTGGCCACGCCGGAGCGCGCGTTTCCATCCCATGACCACTTCAGCGTCTCGCTATCGCGCAGCTCAAAGATCCGGGCGCGCCTGGGCGTGACGCTGAGGGTGATTTGCGTTGGCTGATCAGGAATGCCCTTGCCCAGATTGACACGCCGCTTGTACTTCAGCGGGAAAATAATTTGTGCACTGTCGTCGACGATATTTGCGTGGTCCCAGGTAATGCCCATATTGTAGTGGCCGCGCGGAAACTTTTGCTGGTTTGTCCGATCTGCTGCCAGTACCGGATAATTGCCCGTAGACCGAGTAATAGCGGGATGCGCTCGATCCAGTGTCACATCCTGTTCAGGACTTTCAAAGGTCGACATATTGGGTATATTCACGTCCGCTTCGTAAAATGAATGACCGGCTTTCACCCAGCCGAAGGCACCGCCAATCTGTTGCTTTTCCACCAGATTTACGAACAACAACTGCGTGCTCGCCCTGTTGACCCCGGCGCTAAACTGGTCGTTCGTGCTGAAGGCGTGTCGGTAATGCATGCCTCTGACTATCGGGTCAGTCTGCGCTTGAACTTCGAAATCTATACTGTCCCAGAGCGCTTTGTTGGCGGCGTTGTCGGGTGGAAAATTGGTGTACTGTGCCGGGTCTCTCGCCGCGATCTGCCGAGGCATGATGACGCCCGATGCCGCGGAGGAATAGGCAATATAGCCGCGCCAGGGAGAGGGCAAAATCATGGTCTGGGCCACCGCACCGGCACCACCCATAGACGTGCCCGCGAGCACGATGCCGCGCTTGCGCACGTCGATGTCATAGCGTTCAGTCAGGAATTCCAGGGTGGCGACAATTCTGCGTCCGGGATACGGCCTACCATCGCGGCCAAATGTCCACCATTCTCGCCAGCTCTGGCTGTAGGCTTCTGCATCCTGTGTGCGCACTTCAATATCGCCCTGCGACGATGGCCCAAATACTCGCATGGTGCCCTCGCCGCCGCCGGAGCCGTGCATCATAACTAAAATTCTGGGATCTACCGGCAGCGGTTCTTTGCGCGAATAGACCCATTTGAAATCGACATCGTGGGGGTCGTAATAGTCGTTTACGGCGATGTTCATAGTGCCGGAATAAAACGTCCACCAGCCACCCGCCTCGGTGGCCTCTTGTGGTGCGGTAATGAGTGTTGGATCGGGATTGTTATTGGCGGCGGTACCCGCGTGTACCACCGCTGCAAAGGTAAGCAACTGGCCGCACAGGAGCACCAGCGGGAGGAAGAGTTGCGAGACATTAGAGGGCTTGACCAAAATGTTCTTCCTGTACATATGTCAGCGCATTGCGTGATGCAACGCCAAGCTTGTTGCCCAAGCATAGCAGTGTACATCACATAGCAGAAGCGTCTGGCAGCGTTGCCCGCTGCCAGACGGACCGGTCAAGCCAGCGCAGCGAGTCCCTGTGGGCTCACCATTACGCCGGGTTTGGCATCGGTATATTGCCCATTCTGGAAAGTCACCTCGCCGTTGACCAGCGTGAGTCGCATGGGCGCAGGGCTGCGCGTCCAGCGCCAGGTATGGCCGCCCTTGCCATCGGGTACGTCATACACCTTCTCCATATCCTGGTAGCGGATCTCCTCCATATCAAACACGGTAATGTCGGCGCGCTTACCAATTTTTAGCTCACCGCGGTCGTGCAGGCCAAAATGTCCAGCGGGTTTACCGGTCAGGTTGTGGATCGCTTCTTCAATGGTGATGAGGCCCCGCTCACGGACGTAATCGGTCAGCAGCAGAATGTTCTCCCCTCCGCCACACAGCATCTGACCGTGAGCCCCGGCATCGGTGATATTGCCCAGGGTGTAGGGGTCGCGTAACAGGCGCACGACCATCTCTTCATCTTTCGCAAAGGCCGGCATGGTGACCGTGGAGTCCAGTCCATTCTTGATTAGCCATTCAGCCATCGCATCAGAGCAGTGTAACCCCAGTTCGTCGGCATACTCGCCCAGTGTGATGCGAATCGGGCCCGCGCCGTTATCCGAGTTAAGCAATAGCAGGTTGCGGCAATTCTCCTTGGCGAACGGGGCGAAATCGAAGACTTCATTGTCCCAGGAGGCGCGGGCTCTGACGCGCCAATCGGGGTCGCGCATAATCCGTATTTTCTCCTCGTCGGTTTCAGCTAGAACGACTTCGTGCCAGACATAGTCATTACTCTGGGCAAAGATTAGCGATTGCTGCACGCTCAGGGTTACAGTGATGGGCACATGTGAAAAGCCGGTCCAGAAATCGCGGCCTTCAGCCTTGAATTTTTCGTGCATCTCTATCAATGGTGCCTGTATGCCCATCAAGTCCCGCTGAAACTCCAGCGTGGGTACGCCGCCCCATTGCACACGAACATCGGTGCCTTCAAACAGTTTGCCAAGGCGTTCCATCGAAGCCGGGGCTGTCATCGCGCGGAACGTGTCGACAATGATCTGTAGCTGTCTGCCCGGATACTGCGCCAGCGTCTGGGCCAGCGCCAGCCATTCGGCGTCGTCGGCCTGCAGCGAGGGCACGGGTCGGTTGGTGCCGTCGTGGTCCATCAAATTGGATGACATACCCATCGCTCCGGCATCGAGGGCGTCGCGCAGCAGTACCACCATACCCTCGATTTCCTCAGGTGTGGCCGCGCGCTCCCAGGCGTCCATGCCAAGTACCGCCAGTCGCAACGCGATATGCCCGACGAACGCGCCATAGTTGGTGGGTACCTTCACTTGTGCTGTTAACGCCTCTTTATACTCGGACCAGGTTTTCCAGCTCCAGGGTAGCTCGGTGCGAAACGGCGCAGCAGGAATGTCTTCAAAAAAGGAAAATATGCTAACCACTTCGTCGCGCACTTTTGGGTCGTCTGACAGCGGCGCTACGGAGAAACCGCAGTTGCCCATAATGACGGTAGTCGCGCCAAACCCGGCCAGCGGCTTCAGTTCCGGCTCCCACCACATAGTGCCGTCAAAGTGGGTGTGCGTCTCGATGAATCCGGGAGCGACAATACAGCCAGTCGCGTCTTGTACGGATTCTCCCGGTTGGGGTGCCAGCGCAGACGCTATTTCTGTGATCACGCCATTCTCCACGCGCAGGTCTGCCTGGTAGCCCGTTGCGCCGGTGCCGTCAATCAATGTGCCGCCGCGAATCAGGGAACTGTTCATACGCTACTCCGCTTGATAGTGGGTTGTAAGTAATTGCCCATAATTGGACATTCTTGATATAGTAGATCACTTCTTTGGGGATATATTGGAGTATTTAGTTATTAATATAGACATTACTATCATATATCAAACTTCCAGGTGGTAGCCTCCGCCGCTGTAGCAAGAGTCTTGTATGCGTTGGTTCAGGGCGCCAATCCCACTGCAGCTGACCGGAATATCGCTGCTGCCTATTTTTCTGAAACAGGTGTGCCTGTCGATTTTCGGTCATTTCAGCGCTTCACGGATGCGCTAATCCTCAGCTTGCCACAACAGCGAAAACTGCAGAATCTGGTCCCACAGTGGCGAGTTGAATTTGCGCGGGCGAGACTGCCAAAAGAGCGGGCCGAAGCATTCATTCGCCAGTATCTGGGAGCACTGGATCACAGTCTGTTCGTAAAGTTACCGCTGTTCGTGGGTAAGTATGCAGGACGGGACCATCACCCGGTCAATTTTGGCGGCTTTGGTGATGCCCAGGTGGACAGCTGGCTACTGGTGTTTACGCTGGTGGGCGGGGGGATGTTTAAAGCGGGTCTGCGAGACTACGAGCTGACACCAGAAAGTGTCGTATTGGTGGAGCCGGGTACCCTGACAGACTTTTCTGGATCGGGACAATCCGGCTGGAATTTCTATTGGGTCATCTTCCACTGTGCCGACAGTTGGCGACCCTACTTGCAGTGGCCGCAGGCCGGACCGGGGGTGCGTCAGCTGCAGCTGGTAGGTGACGCCGTCACAGAACTGGGGCTGACGTTAAGCCAGCTCTACAACAACTATATCGATAGCGGCGCGCTCAAACCCGAGCTCGATCACAACTTGTTGGAGCAACTTCTATTGCGCTGCGCCAACTGTCTGCCCAGGGATAGTAGCAGGACACTCGATCCGAGGGTACGGTCCGCCCGCTCCTTCATCGATGAGCATTACACCACTGAGATAGTGCTGGCCGATGTAGCTGCCGCCAGCAATCTGTCCCCATCCAGATTGTCCGGGCTATTCAAGAATGAAACTGGCACTAGCGTGATGGCGTATCGCAATGAGCTGAGGTTGGTGAAAGCAGCGCAGCTATTGCTGAATACTAATAGACGTATCGCCGACATCGGCCGCCGGGTGGGTTACCCGGAACAGGCCTTCTTCTCCAGGATATTTCGCAAGCATCTGGGAATGAGCCCGCGACAGTATCGCTCCCATTTTCTGGATGAGGATAGCTTGCGTGCTAATGCGGCCCAATAGACTGGTTGTGTTGCGCTTCAAGGTTGCCCGATTTCCGCGGTAGATTGGCCTCCTAACTGTTATTCCTTCTATACTATTGTATAGTTTTGGTGCTGACATATAGGGAGACGTTGTGAATTTCAAAAACCTGGTGAAATCTTTCAAGGGGGGTGCTGCGTTAACGCTAGTTTTGCTGTTCCTCCATCCGGCTGCCTTTGCCGAGACAGATTACACTGCCAAGACTGCGCGAAATGTTGATGTCAGTGTCGATAACCTCAATGCGTTGCTGCTTCCGCTTACCCGATCAGAGCTGGAAGTGGAAGCAGCGGCCTGGCAGGACGTTCTGTCACGCAAGGTCGCTCAAATAAGTCTGTTGGAAATCAGGAACAGAGATTCTATTCAGCAACCAGGCCTGATCAGTCAGGTGGGAGGGCTGGTTAAGGATGGGGTTGGCGCAGTATTGCCTGACGTTGTAGGCAATGACGATGCAACGGTGACTGCCAAGCCGGACGGCGCTGCAGCAACCCAACCCGATGCGGCAGCAGTGAAGGCAGGCACTGAGCTTGAAAAAAAAATAGCTATCCTGCGGGTCGAGCGAGGCGGTATTGACAAGCGCTTTGGGATTGTCCTTGATGCTCTGATTGACAAAGGCGGCGATGTTAAGGAGCAGCGTCTCTATTTGGAGGCAGTGTCTGGAATCAACCTGACCGTCGGCGACTCTACCGCCTTACTATTGGCTGTGAAAGCGTGGCTGAAGTCAGGCGACGGTGTTCAATCACTGTTAATCAATCTTTTTAAGTTCGCTGCTGCTATCGGATTCGTCGTATTTATATCGCGTATGCTGGGCCGACTGGTAGATCGTGTCATCGCCCGTCATCCGGTGTCTTATCTGCTGGACAACTTTATAAAAGTTGCTGTGCGTCGCACTGTGCTTGTGGTTGGTTTTATCGCCACACTACCCATTGTAGGAATTAATATTGGCCCGGTACTGGCGCTTATAGGCGCCGCCGGTCTGGTCGTCGGCCTGGCATTGCAAGGCACTCTCAGTAATTTTGCCAGTGGCGTGTTGATATTGATCTACCGCCCGTATGATATGAATGATGCGATTACTGTGAGCGGTGTTAGCGGAACGGTCAGCACTATGAACCTGCTGTACACCACTATCAAAACCTTCGATAACCAGCTGATTACGATACCCAATAACAATGTTTGGGGCGATACGATCATCAACATTACTGGAAGCGATACGCGCCGTGTAGACATGGTATTTGGTATCGGCTACGGAGATGATTTTGGCAAGGCCCAGGAGATCCTGGGTAAAATTCTGGCGGAGCATCCCAAAGTACTGAAAACCCCCGAGCCCAAAATTAGGCTGCATGAGCTTGCCGATTCGTCGGTTAACCTGATTTGCCGTCCTTGGTCTAACACAGCTGACTACTGGGATGTGTACTGGGATGTAATGGAAACAGTGAAGCGCGAGTTCGACAAACAGGGTATTTCTATCCCCTTTCCACAGCGCGATGTGCATTTTTTCCCCACTGCTGAAAACGCTGAAACAGGGGGAAAAACTGCGTAGACATTCTGGCAGTAGCCCATGGCCGGCGACAATGAAGAGTACGAACAAAAGCGGATGGGTACCACCATGCAAGTGCTTGCCTGGCTGGTGTTACTTGGTCTGGGTGTGGCCTATTTCAGCGATTTACTCGACCAGCAGCATAACCCCAATCAGAATTTACAGACGGCTTATTCCAAAGATGGTGTTCGAGAGGTCGTGCTGCAACGGAATAAAGTTGGCCACTATGTGACCAGTGGTGAGATCAATGGCCAGCCTGTGACGTTTATGTTGGATACTGGCGCTACCGGTGTAGCGATTCCTGCGTCAGTGGCTACACGCTTGGGACTGCAACGCGGTCGCGCTTACCCCACACAGACGGCAAACGGCATGTCGACCAGCTACGCCGCGAAACTCGATAGGGTTAGCGTGGGCGCGATCGAGTTATACGATGTGCCCGCCGGGATAGCGCCGGGCTTGCAGACTCAAGAGATACTACTTGGTATGTCATTTCTAAAGCATATTGAATTCACGCAGCGCGGCGACACACTGATCCTGCGGCAGGCCCGCTAAGAGATTGCTCAGCACGATCGATTATTCAAGCTAGAACAATTCTCCACAAGCCTCTATGCTTTGGTGCAACGCCACAAGCAATGGATGTTTTATGCAATATAGAAAGCTGGGTAATTCTGGTCTTAAGCTGTCCGAAGTGTCATTTGGTTCCTGGGTCACCTTTAACAAACAGGTCGACGTACGTCTGGCTGAGAAAATGTTTGGTCTGTGCTTTGATGCGGGCATCAATTTTTTTGATAACGCCGAGGGTTATGAAGCCGGAGAATCCGAAAAAGTCATGGGCAAGGCATTAAAGGCGCTGGCTCGGCCACGAGATAGTTACTGTGTCTCATCCAAAGTATTTTTTGGGGCGACCGCAAGTCCCGTGCCGACACAGCGTGGTCTTAGTCGAAAGCATGTTACCGAGGCCTGCCACCAGGCGATGCAGCGCATGGGCGTGGACTACCTGGATATGTACTTCTGCCATCGTTCCGACCCGGATACGCCCATAGGTGAAACCGTATGGGCCATGCACAATCTGGTGACGCAGGGAAAAGTGTTGTACTGGGGAACCTCTGAGTGGGCTACGGCTGACATTGCCGAGGCCTATGAATTTGCAGAAAAAAACCATTTAACGCCGCCCTCCATGGAGCAGCCGCAATACAACCTTCTGGACAGAAAACGCTTCGAAGTAGAGTATGCGCCGCTTTTCGAGAAGTACGGTATGGGGACTACGATCTGGTCGCCGCTGGCTTCGGGCGCACTCACTGGCAAATACCTAAAGGGTATTCCGGATGGCTCAAGAGCCTCGCTGAAGGGCTATGAGTGGCTTAAGAAAAGCATGGTGGAGTCTGATCGAGGTCGGGAGAGGATGAAAGCCGTTGCCAAATTAGTGCCTATAGCCGAAGAGTTGGGCACCAGTTTGTCCAGATTGGCGATTGCCTGGTGCCTGTTAAACCCGAATGTCTCAACAGCGATACTGGGTGCCTCCAGCATCGAGCAGCTTGCAGACAATCTGAAGGCCGTTGAGGTGGTACCCCTGCTGACGCCGGAAGTACAGGCGATCCTGACTGAGATCTAGTGGCATGATGGCGCTGGCGCTGCTCTACTGCCAGTCAGTCGAACAGCGACGCCCAGTTAATGCCGTTGATATGGCCGCCGCCATCTACGTACAGGGTATTTCCCGTCATGTAGCGCGCCTCTTTACTGGCGAGAAATAACGCCACGCCCGAGATGTCCTCATAGGGATCGCCCATGTAGCCCATGGGCACCTGCTTGTTCACGCGGTCTGCCATCTGTGGTGCGAATTCCTGCATCGCCAAAAAGGCCGCCGTAATGGCCCCCGGGCAAATGGCATTTACGGTAATACCGTGCGGCGCCCACTCGCGGGCTGCGGTGCGGGTGAGGGCGCGCAACGCTTCTTTGGCCACATTGTAATCGGCAGTCTGCGGATGCGCGTTTACGCCGTTGAGCGAACACAAGTTAATGATGCGTCCAAAACCGCGTGACTTCATTGATGCAAAGGCTGCATTCATCGCCCAGCGTGCGGCGAAGAAACCTCCGTCCAACTGGCGTTGAAACTCCTCGTCGGACTTCTCCTCCAACGGTTTTAGTGCGGCCGGGGGAACGGCATTGTTTACCAGCACATCGACCCTGCCAAACTGTTCAATGGCACCAATCACCAGCGTTTCTACCGGCTCTTTCTGTGTGACATCGCAATGATGGTAGACGGCTTTGAGATTCTGATTACCCAAATCGGTGACGAGAGCGGCTCCTGCTTCATCGTTGATATCGGCCAGCACAACCTGATAGCCTGCCTCTGCGAAACGGGTAGCGAAGGCTTTGCCCAAGCCATCTGCGGCGCCCGTTACCACTACCACTTGTTCCATCCGTCTCTCCTGACGCATTAAGGAGCGCTTAGATTACCAGCCAAGATCCACCGCTTGCCAGACCAGGCAAATTACAGTGCATAGGTACAGCTAAGCGAACTGTAGTGCCTGGACGTGCAGACCACCCAGGACCGGACTCCTGAGCCTGGACGGTAAGGCCGCACTGTAAGAGGTCCTGCGCATCAGTGGAGCTCGCGCGTGCGCGATGGTAGCGGCTCATCATTTAAGGGGACCTCGCAGTACCAGTCCGTCATATCGTCGTACATATTGCCACGCAGGATATGCATGGGTGCACGGTGATAGATTTTGATGTCGTGGAACGGATCCGTCAGAATCTTGATGGCCCACACCAGGCCCGACTGGAATCCCATCAGTTGAAACAGATGCACTGTCCGAAACAAGACTGCGCCTATGCCCGTTACCAGCCACAATACGGCCGTGTTGTGCAGCAGCCCCTTGTCGATTTGCTGATCGTCCAGTAGACCAAAAAAGTCGGGGATAAACCACAGTATGACCGGCACTGCGATCCAGACCGACAAGAGTATGACTTTGCGCCGCAGGTTATACCCGACCTTGACGCTCTCCTTATACTCATGGGTCGCATCGTTGACGGCATCGTAGGTTTTGGGCTCAAAGAAAAAGTGTCCTATCTGTCGCAGCAGCATGGCCAGTAACCAGCCCACCATAACGGCGGTGACAGGATCGACAAAGATCAGGTAGTAGCTCGTCACAAAACAGCAGGCGCTAAATAGGTGCAGGAGCTGATTAACGCGGTTGTGGTGGTAGTAGCGGTGATCGTCCCAGCGCTGCTGATGTAATTCTTCGAGAAAGGTCATGTAGTCACCTCATTCATGGTTTGTAGTTACAGGGAAAGATAAGAGTGCATGGCCCATCTGTACTCGGTCGCCGGTGTGGATGCCGTCGTAAAAACGGTAGTCAGACGTGGCAAACAGAATGATGGTCGAGCCGTGCTGGAAGTAGCCGAGTTCATCGCCTTTGCTGAAAGCCGCGTCACAGGTAATGTTGTGTGGTCCTTTGTACTGCATATTCAAAAGGTCCTCTAGCCAGTGCAATCGGATACTGGCGACCAGTATCGCTGCCACGGCTACCAGACAAACTGAACTCTGTGGTCGGTCCGTTTCAAGTTCTATGACGGCTCTTTCATTTTTGCAGTACAGTTTTTCTATACGCTGTAGCGCAATCGGATTGACGTTCCAGGTATCGCCGGAAATGTAGATCACCTGCTGTATCTGACAGTCGAGCGGAGCGTGAAAGCGATGGTACATGCTACTTTTGAGACGCAAAGTGATGAATTTTCCGTCTCTATAGCGTTCGCGCAGCGTTCGATCAGGTATCAGATCTTCGAGGTCGTAGGGGAAACCCTTGGCCTGGAACACGGTAGTGCCGGCGATGTTGCCGTACTCGCCGATGATGGCATCGCAGGGGCTGACAACAACATCGGGGCGTGTATCGACCGTGCGCGCGCCAGGGAGCAGTGAGCGCGTGAAGCACTCCTGCAGACTGGTGTATTCCCGCCGCGGTGCTTCACTCAAATCAAGGTCATCGGCGAATAATTTCCAAACGCGAATAAGCAAGCGCGTGAGGCGGGGGCTCTCAATGCCACTGAGCCAACCCATGAACTGCGTGGCAAACCGTCGGGGAATTCGGTTGGTCAGCAGGAAATTGAGCTGCGCGTTACGCGACAGTGAATGCAACAGATTCGTCATGATTCACGCAACCGAGCGCTGCTCTGGCTTACCTTGCGGAGCTGGTAGGCCTAGATTCTCTGCATACTTGGCCATAATTTGGTCTGCGCTGTAGTCGGCTGCGCGCGCTAGCGCCGCTACACGCATCGCTTTGCGTGTGTCCGGCCAACTGTAGTGGGCGATAATTTTCGCGGCCATTGTCCTGGGATCGCTCACCAGATATCCACTCACATCGTGCTCGATGATATCCCGTGGCCCTTTACAGTCGTAGGCAATCGCGGGCATACCGTGTGCGAACGCCTCCAGCAGCACATTGCCGAAAGTGTCAAAGCGTGAGGGGAATACAAACAAGTCGAGTCCCGCGTAGAGTGATGCCAGCGTCTGCTTGTCGATCCACCCCATGAACCTGGCATCCGGTAGCAGTGCCTTGAGTTCATCCTCAGCGGGACCACTGCCTGCAATAACGAGCTTCAGGTCGGGTAGCGATCTTCTCACCCGGGAAATGATATCGGGCAGATCCATGATGCCCTTCTCTGTGCTCAGCCTGCAGGCGATAAACAGTACCGGTGTATTGTCGTCTGCACCCTCGAATAGCTCTGACTTCTTAATGGCTTTGGTCTGTGGATTGATTTCTGGTGCGTGGTGCGCGGTAAGAAAAATTCGCGCACTGTCCAATTCCATCTCGAAGCCGCTTAGCCAATCACGGTGCTCACGGTTGAGTACAAAGATGCCGTCAAACTGGCTGTAGAGTTGTCGCAGAATGCGACGCACCCGATCGCGTTCATACTGGGTGGCGGCCGTGGTGCACTTGATGTACTCGATCCAGTCTGTGTGCATGAAGAAGAAGCACGGCACGTTAAACATGTATTTGAGAAACAGCGCGACCACCACCATAGGGCCTTCGGTGGAGCAGATAACCCGGTCATAGCCGCCCGCATAGAATACCCGGGCTATTTCCAGCAGATCGGGAATACGCAGTTGCTGTCCGCCAGACTCCGGCAGTGTGAAGGTCGACAATGGCCGCGTGACATGGAGGTGCGGTTCGGGCACTGCGGTTTCGTGACATGCCAGCATGTCAATGGCGATATCCTTGCCCTGTATCTGTCGCAGCTTGCCAGTCAGGGAGTTGGAGACGCCATTCTTGTCAAACAAGGTGTCCGTCAGATGCAGTGCGCGGTATTCGTGGTGATTACGATCGAGATGTGCCGCAAAGTTATTGAGGAACGCCCGGTTCTGATACAGCACTCGCGTACTGGCGAGGGCTGCCCCGGCCAACACCGCCGCTATCATCACCGGGAAGGTCAGTTTGTCCACCAATTCACCCACACAGCGATCGGTGACCTGCGTATGCTTGGTAGGCGTGCCCAGTAGCCAGGCCGTCACTTGACTGGGCACCTCAAACTTTCGGGTCAGCTCTTTGGTGGAGAAGCCGCCGGGTTCGCCGAGTTTCTCCGCCAGCTTCGAGTCCTGAACACGCTGTATGATGACTTTGTTGATCTCGGTAAAGAGCGCGGCGATAGATTGACTCACCGTTTGAGTAAAGTCCTCGGGTGATCCGGCATGGCTGTCGGCTATCTTTTCCAGGTAGGTGATGCAGAAACGATATTTTTTTGAGACCTTCCAGCGCAGAATTTTGTTTGGCTTCTTGCCCTGTAACGCATCGTGGATAAATGCAAAGAATTTACGAGACTGCTTATTTTTTTGCAGCTCCAGCAATACATTACTGAGCGCAAAGCAGGCCAATTTGTCGCTCGTCTCGCCGCGATGTAACAGGATGCGCAGCAAGCCGGGATCTTCAATATTGGTGGCGATTTGTGCAAAGTAATCGAGCAGTGCGATATTCAGTTTCTGGTTCTCAGACACCTGCCCAAAAGGCACCATATTGCCCGCGCGAAGGGCCTCCAGTGCGAGCGTTGATGGCAGTTCATCGCGCAAGCGCTGTTGCAAGTTGGGTACTATAAGTTGGGTACCGCACTGCCCCGCAAAGATACCCATGTGATCATCTGAGCCGCCGGTAAGTGATTTAGGTGTCTGTGGATCTACGCCAAAGTCGCGCGGGTTCAGTCTGTGTTTTTTTGCGTAGTCCCAAATTTTTCCTGGCGTAAGCCCCTGCAGCCAGTTTAGTGTGAGCGTCGCCTGCCACAGATCACGCTGACCATTCAGTACCTCAAATCGCTGAAACATCACGGCGAGCTTTTCAAACAACTCCAGATTAATCTGTTCGTTGCGGGTATAGAAATACAACGGGTGAGGCAGTACTACTGGAATGTCTTGCGCTGCAGCGTAACGCAGGAAGTCGTAAACATTCTGCCGTTTTGTGCAGAGCACTACTTCCTGTTCAGGGGAGAAGCCATAGGTGAGTACGTGCAGGTAAAGATTCGCCTCGGGAAAACAGCAGGTGAATTCCGCTCCTACCAGCACATCGAAGCCCTGATCCCGCAGCGCCCAACAGGAGCGCGCATTGTTGTGATTGGTTACGGTAATCACATCGCTGCCGTTACGCCTCAGACATTTCACCAGCTTGCTGGTTTTCAGCCAGGTTTCTGGTAGGCCCAGAATACGCCCCCACAGTTCATCCGGCGTATCGCTATTGTGATCGTGGCAGTGCAGATCGACACGCAGCATATCCTGAGGAGCGAAGCGTCCAAACTCGCCCGCCAGGTAGGCATTGAACTCCTCCATCAGCGAATTCCTGAAGTCGCCTGGTGGATTCCCCTTCAGTATCGGCTCCAAAATCATGGTGCTACCTCTCCTGGGTGTCTCGGCTGGTTGTCGTCAATCCGTGTTATCGGTTTACCCAGTAACGGGAATCGGGCGTGCAGCATTTCGACTATCAGTTGTCGCTGAATTATTTTCGCAGTCAGTTCCGCCGCCTGCCACCACCAGCCGTCATCAGACATATTTTTCGCGGCACGTACGAAACGGCTTGTCACTTCTTCGAAGTCAGTATCAGTAAAGTTCAGACTCATAATCATGCGGCCACTACCGACCCAGCTAAGTTCCAGCCCTTGATCGCGCAAGTAGAATTGGAACATCCAGTTGTATCGACTCGGCGTGAGATACAGCACGGTGCAGATGGTGTGAAGATTGACTACTTTGACGGGTAGTTTTGACGTTTCCAGACGCGCATTCAGTTCAGCGATTCGCGCATTCCAGGTGGCCTCCGCCTGGTCGTACAGATGTTGGTAATGCGGTTGCTCGATACGCTGCAGGAATATGTTCATTGCCGCCAGCACATAGGGGTGTGAGTTGAATGTGCCGCGTGCAAAAGAGATATTCACCGGTTGGTCGGGCTTAAAGCGTTGCATCAGATCGCGCCGGCCACACAGTACGCCGACAGGAAGACCGCCACCCAGCGTCTTGCCGTAAGTCACCATGTCTGCCTGAATGCCAAAGTAGCCCTGGGCGCCGCGGTATCCCAGCCGAAAGCCGGTAAAGACTTCATCAAAAATCATCACAATACCGCGACGTGTGCATGCGCTGCGCACTCGCTGCAGCCAGTGCGTGTACTGCGCGCGTTCGAAGCCAGCTGCACGCTTACTGTTGACCAGACTGGCGTCCCCGGCGGCGTCAGCATTGGGATGCATCGCCTGCAGTGGATTGATCAATACGCAAGCGATATCCGTGCGTGACTCCAATACCTTGAGCGTGTGTTCACTCAAATCGGCCAGGGTATACACGTCATCGACCTTGCGCTGGTTGCCGATGCCCGGTTGCACTCCGTCCCACCAACCGTGGTAGGCACCGCACAGGCGCACCAGATGGGTTTTGCCAGTATGATAACGGGCTAGTCGAACGGCCTGCATCACGGCTTCAGTGCCAGACATATGAAAGGACACCTCATCCAGACCAGCGATCTGTGTGATTCTGGTCACGTTGTCGCGCACCACTGGATGATAGGCGCCGAGTACAGGGCCGAGCTTGCGGACAAGCGACATACCCTCGTCTATACATTCCTTATAGAAGTCGTAGCCGAACACATTCACGCCGTAGGATCCGGTCAGATCATAGCGCCAGTTGCCATCCAGATCGCGCACACGCACGTCAGCAGACTCCTCCAGCACAGCGACCTGCCGCAGGGGCTTTGGCAGCCCTTCCCGATAGGGGAACGGCACACGATAGGCACTGGTGAAGTTTACGTCGGAAATGGTGCCATACAGCGACTCAGCGTAGGCCAGTGATTTGGGCGAGCTGGTGGTGGCCACCTGTGACAGTCGTGACAGTCCTGTGCGGCGCAGCGCTGCAATGTCCGGGGGCGCACCGTCACTGGTAAAGTACCGATCTTCATCAAAACTGTAGCCGGCCACCTGACGCGATAGTCTTCGCGACCATTTGGCATGTCCTCGCAGTGAAGGGTGCTTGGCCCGCGAGAGCCGCAGGCGGATATGGGCCTTGTAGAGTAACGCGCCGGCGGCACCCACCGACAATACGCAAAAAACCGTCGTCTGTAACATAGCTTCCTTGATGCAGGCGCAAATCACCGCAATGACCCGCGCCTATAGGTTTAAATAAATTTACAAGGAAAGGATTTCAGTTGGGTGACGATTTTGCGACATTCTTGTTGCAGAGGATCAGACTCGTGTGTTCAGCTTGGGTTAAGAATACCCAGCGGTGCCGGCGCGGCTGTCCGGTCACCTGCGGTGGCTACAGCAGCTCGCCCGTGCAGGCTGACATGATCCAGCTGATTGCGGTAGCGCGGAGGCGTTTGTGTAAGATCGTCTGCGGCGAAGGCGATCATTTGATTGCCCAGGATATCGGGCGATCCCGGTGTGAGCTTGTCCTGCCACCAATACTCAAACGTGGCCGACTCACTGGTGAGGTGCACGATGCCGTAGCCGTGATCAACCCATTCTACAAATTGACAGGCCGGTGTGGCGCTCATCAGGCCCTTTTCTGTGTTGCGCGATGCTGACACCCGTTGCGCTGCGGTTGAGCTGGGCACACTGTTGGCAATGATTTCATCAAAGCCGCCTCTACCCATAGAGGTGGGGGCAAACTCAACACCTACAGACGCGCCCCTGGCATTCTCAGATGCGGTGTTGGCGGTACTGTTGCGGAAGAACCCGGCAGCGATATTTTCTGGTGTTGATCCGTTTTGTGGATTAGGCGTACTGTCTCCTGATCGGTATCCGGGGAAGTCGTTCTCTACAAGGTCCGATCCCCAGTTGCCATGCATATCGCCTGATACTACGATGTTGTTATGCAACCGCTGCGCTGCGGTGTTATCGCCGCGCAGGAATTCAAACAGCTGCCGACGTTCTTCGGGATAGTCGGCCCAGCGTGTTAATTCACTGGTCATCCATGTCTGGTTGACGAGCAGACGCCAGCGTTTGCCCTGTGCTTGTGACGCTATCATGCTGTAGGTTAGCCATTCGTACTGTTTTCTGGAGAACAGGCTATCGCCTGATGCGAGGTGAGAACTGTCCGGGACGATACCAGGGCGCTCCCTTGACGGCACATAGAGCTGGGTGTCGACACAAAATACGTCGGCCATTGGGCCGTAATCCAGTTTGCGGTAGATCTGCAGCGGGTCCGTAGGCAATGGATAACTGCCATCATCTACCAGAATGAACTCACCACTGCCGTCAGCACGCACTGGCCGGGTAGGAGTCCACTCGTAGAATGCCCGTGCGGTATCTTCCAGCGTTGTTGTCTGGAGGCTTTTGTCGACACTGCTGTCCTCCAGCTCGTTACCGGAATTGACGGAGATATCGTGGTTGTCCCAGACTATGGCCCAGGGATGCTGTTGGTGAGCGCGCAGCAAGTTGGGGTCGGAACGGTATAGTGCGTAGCGACGTCGCACTTCGTCGAGGTTCAGCCAGTCTCTGTAATCGACATAATTGATGTCATCGAGGTCGCGTCGTGCGCGTACTTTTTCGTCCTCATCGACAAAATCATAAATGTAATCACCGCAGTGAACGACCAGGTCAATATCGTTCCGGTCCGCCAGATGACCAAAGCCGCTCCAGTAGGACGACCAGTAGCTGGAGCACGAAATTACCGCGATGCGGACAGCGCTGACCTCTAGCTCGGGTGCCGTGCGTGTCCTTCCTATAATGGATGTCAGGCCATCCGCTGTACTGAACTGATAATAGTATGTGGTGGCGGGTGCCAGATCGATGACATCTACTTTGACCGTCCAGTCGTTATCAGACACAGCATCCTGTGTGCCACTCGCAACAATCTTCGCCATGCCAGGATCTGTCGCCATTTGCCACTTTACCGCCACGGCAGCAGAGGAGATTTCCTCCTCTGTCACCCTGGTCCAGATAATAACGCGGTTGGGGAGCGGGTCGCCACTGGCGACACCGTGGCCGAAGGGGAGTTCAGTCACGATCGGGAAGTCAAAACTGGCAGAGGGCACTGGACGTTGAGATACTGCGACCCTCGGCTCGAACAATGGGTTATCGCTGCTGTTAGAGCAGCTCGACAAGGCTGGCGCTAGAGTGACTGCACCGAGCCCCTTCAGGAACGTGCGACGACTGGGTGGCATTAGGTATCTCCTTTTGCGAACAGGTTAAAGCCGAGGTATTACGATTGTGTGACAGACGATGAACTTACTACGCTTGAGGTGTACTGTCGAATGAGTTGCGTTGATCTGATGCCAGCCCCTGCCGCACCACGTCGAGTGTGCGTTGTGCTCGTTTGCGCGAGTCGGTCATAGAGGTTTTGTGGCGTAACTCGAGGTAGAGATCCAGCACCCGTAGTTCGTCGGCAATGTTCCATTTCTCCGGAGACGTTTCCCCACCCGCTGCCACATCCAGTCCAGCATCCTTGAAAAAGGTATCGAAGGCATTGGGCTTCTCTTTTTTCAGGCGGGCGATCAGCGCTGGCAATTCCCCGGCACTGTCGCCAGTCCCTGCGGTCCATTGAAAACAGCCGAAGGTCAAAAAGGCGTTATCCCAGGTGTTGATGGCTTCAAGTTTTCCCTCATTGGCCGAGACTGCCTGCATCACGCGCAGCAGTGAATCGGAAAGATGGGTAAATCGATAGGAGTGTTTGGCGACGTAGTCGTGAATCGACATCTGCCCGCAGTTGAATACGCCTCTTCTGAAGGTTTTCGCAAAAACGCGGCCATCTGGTCCAATGACGTCGCGACCGCGCACGACAATCGCTCCTGGCTTGAGGGTGTCTGTGTCCAGAATAACGCTGACGTATCGGGCCGCAACGAACCCCGATTGGCGGCCCGCACGGATCTTCCACCAGCTACCATCGCGGTCCAGCAACGCCACGACTGTGCCCTTGCTCAGGCTGCCAATTGTTAGGCCGCCGGGTTTGTCGCGCAGGTTCAGTCCTGACCCCGCATTTACGATAGCCTTGGTCATATCCAATCCTCCGCGCAGGCTGTAACTATTGGGTAAGTGAAAACGGTATAATCCTGAAGTTCAAAATAGTGAAACCTACGATCAATTTTTGTCTAGCAGAACTCTGGCTTGTGACAAGAAGCCGCGCATGAGGCACATTAAAAGACCAGATCATAATATTGTGTTTTAGCTTTATTCCTATAAAAATTGCACTTGGAACACTATAAAGCCGGCGATCGCGAGTGAGCAGGACGCACTTGCATCGAGTCCTGAACCGTTGCCCGACGATCAGCCGTCAGTTTTCATGCTGAGCGTCCTGCATGAGCAACAGGCGGCTACCAATGTGGTAGTGCCCCAGCCTTCCCAATGATCATTGGCGAGGGTGGAGACGGGGTAGCGCCTGGCAGCGATAGCCGTCAGTGAGTTATGCGGTTTAACATTTTCACAATCGTGCCAGAAGCTCACTTTTCGTGGTTGTATATTCGCTGTCAGACAATGCACCGGCTTCCTCTAACTGAGCCAGTTTTTCTATAAGGCTCAAAATTTCGTCTGTTGATTGCTGAGAACCACTGTTCACAGTCCTGGAAGGCTGTTGTTCTTGAAACGAGGCCTGTTGCTGGCCAGTAGATTGCATCGGTGTTGTCTCAGCGAAGTTGGCAGGTAGTGGGAGCGGTTGCGCTACTTCAGGGCCATCGCCGGAAACGATAGGCAAGTTGTTGCATGAAGTTCTCGCAAATTAGATAATTTTCAGATTGGGCCATCAAGATGTTTGATGTTGGAGCGTATAACCGTCAATTTATCCTGTCTCAAGATATACGATATCCAGTTTCTTGCATCCATGCTTCAACGCTCAGAATACGCACTCACATTTTCGGCTTCGTTATTCCCGCTCCCACATCTTTAGATATCGCCCTAGTGTCTCATGCTCAAAATTGAGCCATCCGGTAGCGGAGTCGGCTAGCGGAGTGCTCCCCGAAAATGGGAAATTGTCCTCACAGGTATCAATAGAAAAACGACGTTTTATAGTGGTATCACCCTCGATGAAAACATGAATAATTTCTTGGGAAGCGTCATCAAATTCAAAGCCATCGAGGGGAAATAGCGTTCTTTTCAGGCGGGCGGCACGAGTAGAGTGCGTGATGGAAAATCCAGACACCATATCGCCAACAGCCACCGAGGTTTCGAAGTTAAAAACATCCTGTAGAAAAGCTTCTCTGTGCTGTTCAGTGCTAACAAGGTCTCGCAATTGCCGTTTGCTTTGCTGGTGGTCGCTGATGTTCGCGTTAAGATCTTTTGCTCTGCCGAGCACGAGTCCCGCAAAGCCGCCGTTGATTATCAAGGCTCCATCCCGGTGTCGGACACAACCTGTTTTCAAATCCTCTTCCACAATCAGTCGCAAGCCAACCAGAGGGCCTGGTTCCCGGGACAGTGTGCGCCACTCCTCGATATACGACGCGTCGGGTGAGAACTCCATCATGCAGTCACCCACCCGCACTAATGATGCAGGCTCTGGCCAGCGGTTATGGATCTGAAAAGAAGCACCACCGGTCCAACTTAACCAGTCGTCCTGCCATAGACTTTCGGCGTACCAGCCCTCATAGTTTGCGAGGGAGCGAAGCTCTTTCTCGCCATAATCTTCCAGCTGTTTCGCGGCTACCTGTTCCGATTCTATGGGGAGACGCAGATCAATTGTAATATTGCGACTTTGAAGCCAGAACACCAGCGTTTGACTGTCTGTGAGGCCGTTTGCAAAGGTAATCGAACGGCGCTGGAAACATCCCACTAGCCAATCGGGTACCGAGATGCTCGAGGCTTGCCCGTGCCGCTCCAGAAGCTCCTTTAGGTGCACTCTATCCCTCCTTGAGCGCGGCGCTGCCGAATGATGCCAGCTCCTGCGCTTTACTTGGCATGATTACTTCGTCACTGACCAGATGGCGTTTCAGTTAACTGAAGGTTTGCATGGTTTGCGCCAATATTGATCACGAAGCAGCCCTCTATCAGGTTCGGGTCTATTTGATGTCCTTTCAGATAGAGAAATCTGGTTTCCCTGACGACTACCCCCAACTCTCTGGCAACCTGTTTGTGGCTACCAGAATCGCGGGAGAAAATTAGTGAGATATCAACAGTCGGCAGTCGGCTGAAAGCGGTATACGATGTATGTGGCGACAGCGGCGTGGCGGAGCGCTCATTACATGCCTTGAATGATGGACGGGTCGATATAGCTGTCGATCAGCGCTGGCGATTCATATATCTCGTACTTCACATTAAACTCATCGGCGACCTCACTGGAGCCATAGACAGACTGTAAGCCTTCCGCTTTTGTCATAGCTATCTTCGCTTCCTCGAGGGTCAGGATTTTGGTCCCTGCCAGAAACGGTACATATTGTTCCGGGGGAAGTCCCACGCGTGCGGCCATGATGCTGATTGCTTCACCTTGTGTTTCCGGGTTTCGTATATAGTCGACAACGCGATACCAGACTTTTACAACCTTCTCCCAATCTGACCTTCGAGTGGCTAGCGACACGGGTGAAACCACATACATATCGTAGATTAGCCCTGGAACGTCTTTCGACGTCGCAATCGCTGTTGAACCCGGAACTTGTGTGAGAGCCTGGCCGGAGCTTGGTTGCCATGCGACGATCGCATCAACGTCTCCAGAGGCTAATACCTGTGGTGTTTCATTGGTGGGTACATTTACCAACTCAACATCACTCTCGCTCAAGCCCTCTCGTTCCAGCGCCTCCAGCAGCATTAGATGACTCACGAAACCCACTTCTACACCAATTTTTTTGCCCTTCAATTCCCTAACAGAGTCGATACCCTGTTTCGCAATAATCATGTCATTCCCATTACTGTAATCAGTCACCAGGAACATGATGCTTGGGGCACCGGTTGCGCCAACGACTAATGTATCTCCATTGGTCATCCCTACCGCATCAAGTTTTCCCGCTGCAAACGCATCCATAGATGCAACATAATCAAACCATTCAAACTCTACCTCTACTCCCTCTTCTTTGAACCACTCTTTGTCGATGCCGATTTCCCATGCGACCCAACCGGGCCAATCGGAGTAGCCAATTTTTAGCGGTTCAGCGGCGTGACTAAATACTCCCACCAGGCTGAGCGCTAACCCGCATAAAGTGTTTTTGAGAAGACTATCGAACTTTGTCATGAAGTAACCTCCGAAAAAAAATATTCCGTTGTCCGGGAGTACTCTGCACTCAATATTCTCGAGTCAGACAGAATTTTCCCCGCCGCGTAGATTTTTGCTTCAGCCTGCTAGTGGCTATTCAGCTAGTAGAAAGTTACTTCAATATTCGTGCCAATTTCAGAAGGGCAGGATATGGCGGCTTTTGACCCATAACAGCTCAAAAAATCACCTCACGCAGGCGCTTTACGCACCAGTATGGGTGTGGTGTGTCCGTCATGGTGCAGTCCCGGATGTGCAGCGCGACAACTTGCGGGTGCACATTAGACCGCCTTATATTGGCCGATAGAGTTAAAGCTTGAATTCGGTATGACGTCGCTAGTGATTGCAGTAAGATCAGGAAGACAACACTGAAACATCAATTTTCTCAGAAGTAGCATTGTTACCTTCCTATTATGACTCACGACTCATCATTGAATACTCGATTTGCCGTGATGGCACTTTTCTTTAGTTCAGCTGGCTGGGGTTTGACATGGTTGCCCATAAAGTCGCTGAGTACTATGGGGCTGGATGGTCTGCACCTGGTGTTTATCGCTTTCGGTTCGGGTGCGCTACTGACGGTGCCATGGCTCTACTTGCAGCGAGATCGCTGGAGGGAAAAAATATCCTTAATGGTAATGATTGCGCTGGCTGGTGGTTTTGCCAACGCGTCTTTTCAGACCGCGATATATCATGGTGATGTCATAAGGGTAATGATTTTGTTCTACTTGTTACCTGTTTGGAGCGTGATAGGAGGTCGAGTATTTCTAGGGGAAAAAGTCGATACAGTGCGTCTTTTTGCTGTGTTCCTGAGTTTGTCGGGTGCTTTTGTCATCCTTGATATCGCGAATACATCCTGGGCAGCCGTCAGTGGTATCGATTTGCTCGCCATAGGTTCGGGCATAGGGCTGGCAGCGACCAATATCCTGTTTCGATTTACTCAGGATATTCCCGTAATGAGTAAAGTATCCGCGATGTTTATCGGCTGTACAGTGCTGATTGGCCTATCCCTGATGGTGTTCACAACGGCCACGGCTCTACCCGATAACGATTCCGTACTGTGGGCGGTTGCCTACGGGGCGTTGTGGCTGACACTGATCACGTCTGGCACGCAGTGGGGGGTAAGTCAGATGGATGCCGGTCGATCTGCGGTAATTATCGTGGTGGAACTGGTAGTGGCTGTCGCTTCTACGGCATTGATTTTAAAAGGGGAGTTGGCGACGTTTGAAATTGTGGGGGGACTTATGGTCTTGAGTGCGGCACTGCTCGAAGGCTCTCGAAACGAGTTGTAGCGGGTTCTGACAACTATTCTTCGTCCGATTTACAGTAAATAGACGCTCCCTCGGGGAAAGGCTTTTGGTAGTGATGAGGATATCCGTTTTAGCTGCTTCATCATCTGCCGCGATCGCGGCTGGTTTCGATCTGATCAGCTCTGCGGTAGTATGTTTTCTTGTTTCGATAATAATGTAGCGGGGCTGGATGAGCGACATGAAGCTGCGTGACAGCGCAACCGAAGAACTGCGACCAATCAAGGCCGGGTTTATCGAGACATTGCGTCTGATTCGCAAAAGCTATACCTGCCCGCTGGAACACGCGCAGGAGCTGCAGGCACTCCATGGCAATGCGGTCATGCAGAAACTGGCCAGAAGAACGATTGTGCACCTGTTCGGCGCTGATGCGCACCGCCTCGCGCTGGTCAACGATGGCCAGGTATTCTCCAACAAAAAGGCCTGGGACCAGATTATTGGTCGCATTTTTCCCAATGGCCTGATGCTGCGCGATGGCGATGACCATCGCTATCATCGACGGCTGATGCAGGCGGGATTCAAAAGTGGCGCAATGCAGCGTTATCTGCTGGAAATGGAGCCACAGGTGCAGCGGGCGGTCGCCAACTGGCCGGTCGTTCCTGGACAACCGCTGCCGGCATTTCCGACCTTCAAGAAAATGACGTTGGATCTGGCTGCCACTATTTTCCTGGGTATGGATCTGGGTGATGAAGCCACCCGGCTCAACGACGCCTTTGAGGCCACCGTGGCAGCGTCCATGCCGAAGATCCCGCTGGCCATTCCCGGCACAATACTCTGGCGCGGTATTCGCGCGCGCGAGTACATGTGCCGCTACTTTCAAGCGCAACTGCCGGCGAAACGGCAGGCCATCGGCAGTGATATGTTTTCATTGCTATGTAATGCCACCGATGAAGACGGCAACCAATACACAGATCAGGAAGTGATCGACCATATGAACTTCCTGATGATGGCGGCACACGACACTACTACCAGTACCCTGACCAGTATGACGTATGCACTGGCGCGCTACCCCGAGTGGCAGCAGCGTTTGTTTGATGAGGTGCAAAGCCTGGGTGTGGAGCATCTGCGCTATGAGGATCTTGATCGTCTGGAACTCACGGAATGGGTGATGAAAGAAGCGCTGCGCATGTATCCCCCACTGTCGACATTGCCCAAGTACAGCACGGCGCCGTTTGAGTTTGAGGGTGTCAGGATTCCCGCCGACGCTATCGTGATAACGTATCCCATACACACCCACTACATGGAAGAGTACTGGTCTGAGCCACTGCAGTTCGATCCGATGCGTTTCAGCAATGAGCGCGCAGAACACAAACGCGATCCCTACTGTTGGGTGCCGTTCAGTGGTGGTGCACATATGTGTATCGGCCTGCATTTCGCTACTATGCAGATTAAACTGGTGATGTTTGAGATGCTGCGCCGCTACCGTTGGTCGTTGCCAGAAGAGTATGAAATGCCGGTACAACAATCTCCGATCTCCAAGCCCCGCGACGACCTGCCAGCGTATTTTGAAGCTCGCACCTGATCTTTTAATTCCATTCAACGGATAGACTATGACCACACGCAATATGAATGACGACCCCCGTATCGATCCCCGTATCAAGGCTTTGATGGGCGCTATCTCAATGCCTGCGGCGGCCGATGTCGCCAGCCGCGAAGAGATGCTGGCAGAGGCCAACTCCCCCAAGTCACGGGAGATGGCCGAGGCGTTAAAAGGGTTTATGGAGTTGTGCGATACCGAGGAGATAGCACCGTCCCTGGGTTTGGAAACTAGTACCCTGACATTCGCGTCTGATCCTGACGGGAATACGGTCCAGATACAGTTTATCCGTCCCCAATCAACCGAACCGTTGCCCTGTGTGTACTACATTCATGGCGGCGGCATGCAGGCGATGTCCTGTTACGATGGCAATTATCGGGCCTGGGGCAAGATCATCGCCGCCCGTGGCGTCGCTGTTGCGATGGTGGATTTTCGTAACGCCCTGACACCGTCGTCGGCGCCTGAAGTGGCGCCCTATCCTGCGGGACTTAACGACTGTGTTGCCGGTCTCAAATGGCTGGCCAGTCAGGCCCAGACGCTGGGCATCGACGCGTCGCGCATCGTCGTGGCCGGTGAAAGCGGCGGTGGCAACCTGACGCTGGCAACCGGCATGCGACTGAAGCGCGAGGGTGCTCTGCACCTCATCCAGGGCCTTTACGCCCTTTGTCCCTATATCGCAGGGACTTGGCCGCAGCCCCAATATCCATCTTCTACCGAGAATAATGGCTTGTTGCTGGATCTGCACAACAACAATGGTGCCATGGCCTATGGCATAGAGGAGGTGGAGAAGTGCAATCCTTTGGCATGGCCCGGGTTTGCCGTTGACGAGGATGTGGCGGGTTTCCCGCCCACGGTCATCAGTGTGAACGAGTGCGATCCCCTGCGTGACGAGGGCATTAATTTTTATCGTTTGCTTTTGAAGAACGGTGTTGCCACACGTTGCCGGCAAGTGATGGGCACGATTCACGGTACAGAGATTTTCCCGATGTGCTGTCCGGATATCAGCCGGGACACAGCGCGTGATCTCGCGGCGTTTTGTCGGGGCGATTGAGAGCGCTCGGCGACCAACGGCTTTACATAGGGCGTCGTAGGCGCGTGGCCAAAGAAGGACGCTCATTCTGCCGGATGGGAACCGGTGGATGAGTTGCAGGCTGCTAACGTCGAGATGCCTGAAACGCGATAATATCCTGGTTGGGATGAGCGATTGACCGTTTTGGTGGATCAATCTATTATTGCTTGATGAACAATAAAATATGCTTGATGGTCGCCGCTTGTGCCCTGATCATGGCCACTGGCTGCTCGAATGGTAACAATTCGAATAATTTGACGCAGATTGGGCCGGATGTTGTTCCGCCTCAAGAAGTCGTTCCTCCCGAGGAGGTGGTCCTCGCGCCGCCTCTGGATTGCGATTCCCTGACGCCAAGCTATTGCGGCTTTCCCTATCCGAATGACTACTGGACACTGGAGGATGCCAGCACCGTCACCGGTCTGCGGTTGGCCTTGCCGCAGGTCATCATGCCTACCGCCATGAATGGCAAGCAGTCCAGTCCCAGTGCATTCAATGAAATGGATGGTTTTTCGCCAGGCATTGCCGCTATGACGCACCTGCCCGGAGCGACGGTTATGGGGCTGGCCACACCTGACACGATTGGCGATTCCCTGTTAGCGCAATCGCCCACGGTTATTATTGACACCGTCACGGGCGAGCGGCTGCCGCACTGGGTAGATCTGGACGAGTATGTGGTTCAGGCCAAATTGCGTATAGATGACGCAGAGCGTCTGCCGGACTTTGACATCGAGCGGGACATAGACGAGTTGCGTCAGGAGCAGGCCCTGATGCTGCGCCCGGCCGTTCGGCCCGAGGATGCGACACGCTACATCGTGGCCATTCGCAATGTGGTCGATGTGGCGGGTGTGGCTATTGAACCCTCGCCAGGATTTCTGGCGTTGCGTGATGACCTGCCCTCGGATGACCCCATTATTGAATCACGCCGCGCCCACTTCGAGGCTATTTTCGCAGCGCTGGAAAGTCAGGATATAGCGCGAAGTGATCTGCAGATTGCCTGGGATTTCACCACCGCGAGCCGCGAAAACAATACGCGGGCGATGCTGCACATGCGCGATGATGCCTTGGCTCGCTTTCCTCAGGGGGTGCCATACACGATAGAACTGAAGAATGAAGGTTTGATTGATGGTATGGCGTGCCGCATGGAGGTCACCTTCGACGTCCCACTTTACATGACCAAGGGTGAAACCGGTGCCCTGCACAATCTGGGAGAGGACGGTCTGCCACAACAGAATGGCACTTTCAAATACGCAGCGGCACTGCTTATACCGATGGCGGCACAAACGGAGCCGGCATCACTGGTCGCATTCGGCCACGGTCAGTTGGGAGCGAAGGAGCAGGTGCTGGGCATGCAGCCGATCGCAGCGGAGCAAAATTTCGCAACATTCGGTCTCGATTTCAAAGGTTTTGCATCCGATGACACGATTACGGTGCTCGGCGCGCTCAGTGGTGACTTGTCGACGTTCCGCGCCGTTCCGGAGCGCATTCAGCAGGGTTTACTGAATTTCCTGGTCGCAATGAGGACATTGTCGGTGGAGGCCGATGGAGGCCCCTCAACAGCTTTGAATCTGGCACTCAACACGCATTGCGGTGGCGCGGCGATAGACGGTTCGAAGCGCTATTACTTTGGCGGCAGCCAGGGCGGAATACTGGGGGCCAGTCTTATGGCCGTCACGACCGATATCGAAAGAGGCCTGCTGGCGGTGCCAGGCCAATCGTATAACCTGTTGCTTAATCGCAGCGTCAATTTTGACCCGTTTGCAGCGCAGATATATTCGCTGTATAACTGGAACGCGCTCGATATGCAGCTCAATCTGGCGCTGATACAGGGTTTGTGGGATAGAGCAGAGCCGACGGGGTATTCGAAGTACATACGCAGTAATTTGCTGCCGGGCACACCCGCACATGAAGTTCTTATACAGGTGTCCAAAGCAGACCATCAGGTGACGAATCTCGGCGCACACATCATGGCGCGTTCCATCGGTGGCGTGGTAAATCTCGCCCCGGTAATCCGCGACGTGTGGGGGTTGGAAGTGGTGAGTGGGAAGCATACGGGGTCGGCGATGATAGAGGTGGATTTTGGCAATCCTGATCCACCCATCACCAATATTCCTCACTGGGATGACACGCTCGCAGATCCCCATGGCCGTGCGACAGAGCTGCACAATATTGGCGACAGCCTGGGTACGTTCTACGCCACCGGGGTTGCCGAAAACCTGTGTAATGGGCCCTGCGATGCGGATGATATCCTGTAGAGTCGTGTCAAGTTCAAGAATGCGACGAGGATCTACAATCTCACTTTTATTTTTTTGGCCATTGCCGGCAATTTGATGTTTCATAGGGGTGATTTGTGCTCCTTATCGATTTGCAGCAGCTCTATTTGCGTTTCAACCCTGTAAGGGGCTTTTCTAAAATGAAATTCCGCAGACTAATCTGTTTACTCATAGGCTTGGAACTGTCTCTGGCCGTGATTGCCGTCCAGGGCAGTTATGTTGTCGAAGCCGATGGTATGGGCATAGACCGCGGCGCGATTGCCACCGGTGCTGACTTTGATTTTGTTGCGCGTGACTTTGGCATGGAACAGCAGGATGCTATTCAGATTGCGCTCGACAACTTGAGTACTGCTACCAACTTGCGGGGTAATCTGCTGCTCTGGTCTGTTGAAACTGAGGATTACTCCTATTATGACGACGATGTTGCCAGCGTCGGTCGCAGTGTGATTGCACCTGATGCCGATGCTGATATCGGAGATAAGTCCCCGTTGTTTTCTGCCACCAGCGACACTCTCCCGACAGGCGCTCAAGAGTTCCCGCCGATTGATACCAATGCGATTTTCTGGATACTCAGGCCTACCGAATTTACATCTTTTAGTCAGCTGACGGCCGCCCGCTTTGGTTTCGAGCAAAGCGAATAGCGCCGTGTGTATGCGCGTAGTAGTGGTGCATGAAATCGCGTGCCGGCCACATGATGTAGTCCATTTGCTAATCTAATCACGGGTACAACACGATAAAAACTTCAATTGATCCAGGGCCTGGCCCCACCAAGTCTCGACGGGTAAGACGCAGAAGACGACGGAAAAAGTCTCGGATGACGACCGGACTGCGACGTGTGCTAGTCGTGTCAGGTATTTTTCTGGGCTTGGCGGCCGTGACCTTCAGCATCTATGTTCTTTCGCCAGAACCCAGTGTCAAAGAGCATATTGAACAGGCGCTCGCCTATAAATCGCAGGGAGACATGGAGTCTGCTGTCGTTGAATTACAGGCGACGCTGCTGCAGGATCCCAACAGTATCGATGCGCGCTGGCTACTGTCAGAATTCTATTTGCAGCAGCGAAATGGGGCCGATGCGCTTGCGCAGTTAACGCGTGCACAGGAACTGGGGGTCAGTGGTCGCGACTTCAATGATCGCTGGATTAGTGCGTTGCTGATGGATCGGCAGTACGACAAAGCGCTGGCGCGACTGGCATTCATGGCACCTACTGCGAGAGACTCCACCGTGCTGATACTTCGCGGGCGCGCCCGTCTCGGCCTTGGGCGTTTTGAGGAAGCCCGCGAGGCGTTCCAGGAAGCGCAGAGCACCACTCCGGATAACCCGGATGCCCAGATAGGACTCGCGATCACGGCGTTTGGCCTCAACAATGTAGAAGAGGCGCAGCGGCTGGTTGCACAGGGGATTGAGCAAGATCCTGATAACTATCTGGGTTGGATGTTAAAGGGTGAGATAGCGATGTCGTTATACAACGCGACAGATGCCCAGGCTGCGTTTGAACAGGCGCTGCTGATTGTCGAAGGGGACTTGCCGGCGCGGTTGGCGGTGGTGCAGTCGCTGTTGGTGCAGCAGAAGTTTGAACAGGCTAGCGCAGACCTTGGCGTGTTACTCGAGGAGCACCCTAGAAATCCTGGGCTGTTGCTACTCTCAGCTCAGAATGAGCTGTCCGGGAATAACAACGTGGACGCCGCGGAAGAAGCCCTGACCATCGCCCTCAACAGGTCGCCCGAGGATACATCCTGTCTGTTGCTGATGGGCTGGACGATGCTGATGAAGGGTGATCTGGAGAGTGCTCTGGAAAACCTCAATGCACACCAGGTGTTGCTCCCGGCGGATCCTACGGGGGCAAAGTTACTGGCTTTCGTGCTCTTGCGTAGGGGAGAGTTGCTGCGCGGTATAGAAGTGTTACAGCGCGCTGTCGATAAGTCCCCCGATGACATCGAACTGGTCGCATTGCTGGGGAATGCCTACCTGCAGGCCGGGGAGCAGGAAAAGGCGAACCCCTATTTCAGCAGAGCAGTTGCGATGGCGCCGAATTCAGCGCTCATCCGGACCCGATGGGCGACCAGTTTGCTAGCAACCGGCGACACCAGGGGTGCGCTGCAGCAACTGGAGGCGGCGGTTGCAGCAGACCCCGATTACGCGCGCGCTGAATTTCTTCTGGCCCGGCTTTACTATCAATTGGGTGATTATGAAAAGATGCAGGCGACGACCACCAGCTTGGTGGGAAAGTACCCGCAGGATTCGCGCCCTTACGTGCTAGCGGCGGCTCTCAGTGAAACCCTTGGAGATCGCGAAGGTGCGCTGTCGTCTTACCAACAGAGTCTCGAAGTCGCCCCGGATAACCTGCTTGGTAAATACAATCTCGCTCGCATCGCATTGGAAGTCGGAGATATTGAAACAGCCCGGGAACGCTTTAATTCAGTGTTGTTGGCGCACCCTGGGCATTTGCCGTCAGTGATTGCGCTAGCGCAGATTTTGCTGGATACAGACCGTCCAGCAGATGCGCTGGCACTGCTCGAGCAAGCGCGTGATGAGAATGTAACGTCCCTTAGTTTGCTGTTGGAGCTGGCCGATATGTATGGTCGTATGGGGCTTGACGAAGACGCCCTGATCGCAGCACAGGAAGCGGCGGCGCTGGCACCTTACCATCCAGAGGCCAGGTTGGTTCTCGGGCGCGCGCAGCTGCGCGCGGGCAAGATCGATGCGGCGCGTGAGACGCTGAGGAATCTTGTGCTGCAGGTGCCAGAATTGGCTGACGCGCATTTCGAACTGGCCAAACTGCAGCTGCGTGAGATGGAGCCACGTGGTGCTCAGGCTTCGCTAGACAAGGCACTGCAACTGGCACCCGATCGCGTCGACCTCAACGTGGTGCAGGCGAAACTGTGGCTGGCACAGGATAATCCTGGCGCCGCATTGACCATGGCACTGGAGATACAGGCGGCGCACCCGGACAGTGCTGAGGGTTATATGTTGGCGGGCGAAGTATTGATGGTCCAACAGCAGCCACAGGCAGCCATTGTGGCGTATGAATCGGCCGTCGCCCTCAGTGCCGCGCGAGGTCCAATGATTAAACTTCAGGCTGCGTACCGCTATCAGGGGAATGTTGCGAAGGCCGATATGATTTTGCGCAACTGGCTGAGTACGTACGCCAAAGATGTTCCCATCAGGATAATGCTTGCTACCTCGATAATGCAGGCCGGCGATCTGGAGTTGGCGGAGAGCGAGTATATTCAGGCGCTGAAATACCAGCCAGACAATGCCATCCTGCACAATAATCTGGCGTGGCTCTACAGTATGACGGCGGATTCCCGGGCTCAGGATCATGCCAAACGCGCGCTGGAGTTACTTCCCGATAACCCCAACGTGTTGGATACCTATGGCTGGATACTGGCACAGGGAGAAAGTCCGCACCAAGGTTTGTCCCTATTGAAAAAAGCCATCGAACGGTCCCCCGGCGACCCCCTGATTCGCTACCATCTGGCGGGCACGCTTGCGCTTATAGGGCAGCCCTACCAGGCCCGCCGCGAACTTGAAACCCTATTGGCATCAAAGCAGACTGCAGTCGACCCGCAGGTGCTCGAACAAGCCATCAGGGACCTGCAAGAAGTTGCCCCGGCAGCAGAAGGGTAGCACTCCATTTTGGGTGAGCTTTGCCCGCGTCAGTCCTTCTTTAAGGTATAACGCCCCAACACGCCTGATACTCTCCGCAACAACCATTTCGGTGTAGCCCTACCTGTCAACGTGGCCACTAGATTGACCGCTCCAGGCACACAGATAACGTCTCCTTTCAGGCACGCTCGATAGCCTTGAGCCGCAACGTTAGTGACGTCGCCCACGACAAAGCCCGGTATTTTAAGTCCGCCACTTTTCTCCTGTGCTTTGGCCACCATATTGGTAGCCGTGATGCCCGGACACAGCGCGGTGATCGAGACTCCCGTCCCCGCCAGTTCTTCGGACAGCGATTCAGTCAGCGATAGGACGTAGGCCTTTGTTGCCGCGTAGGTGGCGAGACTCGGTATCGGCTGGAATGCCGCGATGGAAGCGACATTTAATATGCGGCCCTTTCCCCGCGTAACCATCGGGGGCAGGAAGTGACTCAGCATGTCAGTCAGCCCACGCACATTGAGATCAATAAGTGCAAGATGGGCGCTGAACGACTGCTCGATGAAAGGACCATGCTCAAGGACGCCCGCACAGTTGACAAGTATGCCGGCTTCTATGCCTTGGTCGGATAATTGGGCCGCGAGTTTTTTCGCGGTCCCGCGGCGAGATAGATCAGCGGCTTCAACCCACACCGTCACCCGGTGTTTTGCTTTGAGCTGGCGTGCCAATTTCTGTAGCTTATCTTCACTGCGGGCAACCAATACCAGATCGTAGCCACCAGCGGCGAAGTTTTTTGCCAGTGCCTCACCGATACCGGATGACGCGCCTGTTATTACTACTGTATCCATCGCATTCACCTGAGCGGCGTTAAGTCTTATAAATATTATATAAATCATAGAGATGATAGGCAGGAAGGCGGTGCAGTACAAGGTGCTGTTGCAGGCGATAAAAAGTCGCATCAAAAAGATCATTTTGGACGTATGATGAAGGTTAAATTGACGACTGACACGCACGCCAGGTATTGATCAAGTGCGGGCAGCATCCGGACTGTAAAAATAACAGGAGACAGCAGTATGTATGACATCGTTATTCGCAATGGAACATTGGTAGACGGTAGTGGTGCTGTGGGGCGGTTGAGTGATGTAGCAATCAAAGCCGGCCGTATCGTCGCTGTTGGTCAGGATATAGAGGGCCCTGGTGACAGGGAGATTGATGCCACCGGCCTGCTGGTGACGCCGGGCTGGGTGGACATTCACACGCACTATGATGGGCAGGTGTCCTGGGATCCTATGTTGACTCCCTCCAGTTGGAACGGGGTCACAACGGTGGTGATGGGGAACTGTGGTGTGGGCTTCGCGCCGGTCGTTCCGGGCAAAGAGGACTATTTGATCCAGCTAATGGAGGGTGTAGAAGATATTCCAGGCGCAGCACTCGTAGAAGGCATCAACTGGGATTGGGAAACGTTTCCACAGTATCTGGACGCGATAGAAAAACTACCACATGCGATCGACTTCGGCGCACAAGTCCCCCATGGCGCTGTGCGGACTTACGTGATGGGCGATCGTGGCGCGCAGAATGAGAAGGCTAGCGCGGACGAGGTTGCGGCCATGGCCGCTATTGTCAAAGAGGGGATGCAGGCTGGCGCGCTGGGATTTTCCACCACACGCACCATTTTACATCGCGCCAAGGATGGGGAGCTGGCGCCGGGAACGACTGCAGATCGGGAGGAAGTGATAGGCATTGGCCGGGTGCTGGGTGAAGTCGGATTCGGTGTGTTTGAAGTGGCTAGTGATCTGGCGCCGGAAGAGGACGAACTGGAATGGATGCGCCAGATTGGTCGTGAAACGGGTCGTCCAGTCACCTTTGCCTGCCTGCAGAACAACGACGATCCACAGCAGTGGCAGCGTTTGCTGGCAGCAGTAGACGAGGATCGGGCCGCCGGCGGCACGCTGACACCACAAGTGGCGCAGCGGCCTGCGGGTGTGTTGTTTAGTCTTGAGAGCTCCGGACACCCGTTCATTCTGCACGCGGCCTACCAAAAAGTCGCCGCGCTGTCATTGGTAGAGCGCGTCGCGGCACTGCGAGAGCCGGCCCTGCGCAGAGAGATCATAGACAACCCGCCAGATCTCACCGGTTTGCCCGAGGTATTCACCAAGACGCTGAGTGACTGGGACAACATGTTTCCGCTGGGGGACCCCATTGACTATGAGCCAGGCCCGGAGAAAACGGTTCGTGCCCAGGCCAAAGCCAGGGGCTGCAGCGCGGCGGAATTTGCCTATGACACCATGCTGGAGAGCGCGGGCAAAGGGATTATCTACATGCCGCTGCTGGGGTACTCCAATGGTGACTTCGAGGCTCTGCGGGAAATGATGTTGCATCCGCACGCCGTGTTCGGTCTGTCCGATGGTGGCGCACACTGCGGCCTGATTTGCGATGCCAGTATGCCCAGCTACCTGTTGACCCACTGGGCGCGCGATCGCAGCCGCGGAGCGCGTATACCGATCGAGCTGCTCGTACACAACCAGACGCAGCGCACCGCAAATTTCTACGGCTTATGTGATCGCGGCTTGATCTCACCCGGCATGAAGGCCGATATCAATGTCATCGATTACGACAAGCTCACGCTGCATCCGCCAGAAATGGTGTATGACTTGCCAGCCCAGGCGCGCAGACTGGTGCAGCGCGTAGATGGCTATCGGGTGACGATTTGTAACGGCGAAGTCATTCGCGAGGACGGGCGCGATACGGGTGCTATGCCCGGCAAGTTAGTGCGTGGGCCGCAGCCGCAACCGCAGCAGGTTGCCTGATGGGGCGGTTAAGCAAACTGAGCCGCTCCATCACTGGCAGCGTCGCCATTATCACCGGCGCTGCCAGTGGTATGGGGCGCGCCACCGCGCATTTGTTTGCCGATGAAGGCGCGCGGCTGGCGATTATTGATATTAATACCTCAGCGCTGGAGTTGGTAGCCGAGGAAGTCAAAAGTGTCGGCGCCGACGTGTTGGCGTTGACCGTCGACCTGACTGACCGCGATGCGGTGACATCCGCGATTGAGAAAATTGGCGCGCATTTCGGGGGTATCGACATACTGGTCAACAATGCCGGTTTTGCGCTGTTGGCCGAAGTGGATTCCCAGAAGTACCCCAACTCCTGGGATACTTCTCTGGCGGTGATGGCGACGGCGCAGGCCTGGGCTATTCGTGCAGCACTGCCGTTTCTGCGCAAGTCGCCGCATCCGAGAATTGTGAATGTGGCGTCAACCGAGGCGCACGGTGCAACGCGGTATAACAGCGCCTATGTAGTGGCTAAACACGCGTCTCTGGGTTTGACCCGCGCCATGGCAGTCGACTTGGGCAAAGAGGGGATTACGGTCAACTGCGTATGTCCCGGTCCGGTGCGCACCGGTATAACCGATGCGATCCCGGAAGAGGCCAAGCAGACCTTCGCCAACCGGCGCACAGTGCTGAGGCGCTACGCCGAGCCGGAGGAGGTCGCCCATGCGACACTGAGTCTGGTGTTGCCCGCCGCCAGTTTTATCACCGGCGCCACGCTGCTGGTCGATGGCGGGGTTACCATCCGCAACGCCTGACACGCGGTGGGTGCCAGGTCTGCACTCCCGGTGACGATTGTCTAGCGATTACGTCCCAGCTTCTCGTACGCGTCCACCCATTCGTTCCTGCCGGTATCCGGGTCGCGCTTTTGTGACGCGCCCAGCGAGAGTTCTCCAGCGACCACCAAAGCAGCGGCAATTTCAATCAGCTTGTGCGCTTTGTCCTGTCCCGTTGCCATAAACAATACGGCCAGGCCGTTGGCCAGGTGCGCGGTATTGTTGGAGGCTCCCACCAGGTAGGCGCTCAGGTTGACCACGCTGTAACCGAAATTCATTTGTTCCGGGGTGATCCGCAGTACATCCTGCAGTACTTGCCGCGGGCAACAGCGAATACTTGCAGGATCGGGGCCTGGTCGGGAAAAAACTGAATCCCCTGCGGTTTACGCAGGTCGCCTGGGGTATGCTTCAGGGCATCAGCCGCCTGCTAATTGACGGTATTTACACGGATTCTGCATCCGCAACACGTATCTGCGAAACAGCCGCCGACATGCTGTGGCAGCAATTGAAGGAGTAAGAAACGCAATGCCTGAACTCGAAGTCGATTTATACTTTTCTTTCCGCAGCCCCTGGTCCTACTTCGGCGCGTCACAGATGTACGATCTGCAGCAGGAATATGCACTGCGGGTGAACCTGCTGGTGGTGAATCCCATCTTTATCCGCTATAACGAGTTCTTTAACAGGGCGCATGAAAAGTGGCGCCCGTACTTTTTGACGGACCTGCTGCGCTATTCCGAATACCGGGGTTTACCGATAGGTCCGCCGCGGCCAGATCCGATCAACGTCGATCTGCCGGTGGATGATCCCGGCCACCTGGTGCACACCTTGAGCCCCCTTGGGTTGGCGGCGGCGGCGGCTGGCCGCGGCATTGAGTTTGCGCGGGAAGTATCGACTATCGTCTGGAACGGCAAGATCGACGGTTGGGATCGAGGCGATCATCTGACATTGGCAGCAGAGCGTGCGGGGCTTGAGTTGTCCGCGCTGCAGCAGTGGCTGAGTGATAACGGGGATATCTGGCCGCAGCAACTGCTCGCCAATGATCGGGCGCTGGAAGAGCATCACTGGGGTGTCCCGACGATGGTGTTTCAGGGGGAACCCTTTTTCGGTCAGGACAAGATTGAGCTGTTGCTGTGGCGTATGCAGCAAAAAGGTTTGAAAAAGCGCTAGTGGGGTTCCCGATGGGCCGTCCCGGGGCGCGATGACGTGGTGGAAAGTGACATGAACATAGTTTTCGATCTCGATGGCACGCTCATCGACAGCGCACCGGATATTCAATCCGTGGCATCTATCATCCTTGGTCGGCTCGCCAAGCAGGCGTTGACGCTGGAAGAGACCCGCAGTTTCATCGGCGAGGGAGCGGCTGTTTTTGTCACCCGCATGATGGCGGCGCGCGGTATCGATGAGATGCAACAGACTCACGCCGCATTACTTGAGGCGTTTATCGCGCAGTACGAGTTCGCCGTCGACAAGGCCGTGTTCTACCCGGGCGTCCTCAAAACGCTGGCACTGCTGAAGAGTGCGGGCTACCGCCTGGGTTTGTGTACCAACAAGCCAGAGGTGCCGGCGCGCGCGGTGTTACGCCATATGGGTATGGAGTCCATTTTTGATGTAGTGATAGCAGGGGGCATGATCAATAGCCGCAAGCCAGAGCCCGATATGCTGTTGCAGACGATTCAGTATCTCGGCGGGGGACCAACACTCTATGTGGGCGACAGTGAGATCGACGCGGAGACCGCCAGACGCGCGGTAGTGCCGTTTGCGCTCTACTCCCGGGGCTATCGCAAGATTCCTGTTAGCGAGATTTACCACGACTGGGTGTTCGACGATTTCGATGCGCTGCGGGGCATTGTCGCGGAGTTCATGCCCGAGAATGCCTAGCTTTCACCGCGCTATTGTTATTGGCGTCTTGCTGCTATTCACTGTTTACCGTGAATTTGCGTCCGATCTGCTATTGCTCACGGCATTCGCCTATTTGTTGAGTCAGGTGCTGACTGGCGCGCGGCGGATCAGCCGCTTGTTACCAGTGGTTGGAGCTGCCACTATACTTCTCGATCCGATCACAGCGATGGAGTTTAGTGCATGATGCATGT
>TARA_B110000503_G_scaffold31615_1_pt1 | contig 43347 bp, 44 predicted proteins | sample TARA_B110000503 | Tara Oceans TARA_B110000503 (sample SAMEA4397472) | marine metagenome | biome: Polar Biome; feature: [SRF] surface water layer (ENVO:00010504); material: water (ENVO:00002006), including particulate matter (ENVO:01000060) such as... | depth 5 m | reverse complement strand
CTCTTACCTCTCATCGAGATCGATCCACCATTCCATTGGCGTTGTGCCATCCTCGGGGTCGTAGACATTCCCGTAATTCCAAATGGCGCCTTCGAATTGCGCGCAGGCATCGTTGAGCGCGTCTTCAATAGGCTTAAATCCTATCGACACGTGAATCGTGTAGACCAAGGCGCGCGGATTGCTATGATCGAGCGCGCCGCCTAATTTTTCGATCGTTGGCGTGAGCTGTTGCTCAAGAGGCTCGACGTTTTCTCGACTTAAGACTCTGATGCTGAGATTGCCGCTTCGCTCCAAAAGCTCATACTCGGCGCCCGCTGCGTTCACCACCTTGAGCTTGTCGCCTGCTGCTAAATTGCGGGTGAGCAGAGGCGAGCGCAATAGTCGCACCTCGTCGTTGTCGGCGCTTAGGAGCTCGACTTCGAGAGATTCGAAAACAGGTTGATCGTCGGCGTTAAAGCCGGCCACAAAGGGCAGTTCTACTTTATGTATGCTTTCGGACATGCGTGCTGGCTCGTGCGTGTTAGTTCGTCAGTCATAATCGGTTAGTGTATGCTTTTGACGAAGAATTTATTCGAGCCCCTATGATAGAGCGACTCTCACGAATTGCTAGCCATTTGCATGGATTCCGGCAGCTGTTGCTGCTTGTGGCACTCTGTGCACTCGGTGTCTTGCTCTGGCGTGCCCCGCAGGTCGACGTTATTGAGCAGGACGGGACGGCGATCGCAAGCCTTCTGGTTTTTTGTTGGTCACTCCTACTGTATGCCGTTGCGGCGCTATTTCGGAATATCCCTAACAAGGCCACTCTGGCCGATGGCTTGCTGAGCTGGCTTGGTTCGCGCGTTCAGCGAGGTGTCTTTTGGCTGCTTGGCGTTACACTCTGTGTGCTTGGCCTTGCGGTTGCGGTGCTGAGCTATCAGCTGGTGCGCGTGATGACTCTGTAGCGGGTCGCGCATTCCCAATCCCCTCTAGCACGCGCATGTGAGATACTAGCGAGATGCCTGAGAAACAGCCCCCTACTTCGCGCCTAGTCGCGGTTATCGACAATGCCTCCGAGACGCTTGGCCGTACGGCTGCGTGGCTGAGCTTTATGTTGGTGCTTGTCGTTGGCGTTATTGTGGTGCTGCGTTACGGCTTTCAGCTCGGCTCGATTGCGCTGCAGGAATCGGTTATGTACATCAACGGCGCGCTTTTCGTGCTGGGCGCAGGCTATACGTTAAAGGCGCAGGGGCATGTGCGAGTCGATGTGTTCTACTCACGCTTCAGCCGGCGCGGCCGTGCGGTAGTCGACAGCCTCGGCGCGTTGCTCTTTTTGCTTCCGGCGTCTTTCTTCATCGCCTGGATTAGCTGGGACTATGTTAGCGTCGCATGGCGTATTCGCGAAGGCTCACCCGAGGCAAGTGGCCTGCCTTTTGTTTACCTGCTTAAAACACTAATTATCGTGCTGCCTGTGCTGCTGGCAGTGCAAGGTGTCTCGGAGCTGACTAAATCGCTGCGCATTGCGTTTGGGTCTAGCTCGCCCCAGAACGAAGCCCAGAACGAAGCCCAGAATGAAGCAGAGAGGCGCGCGTGATCGAACTCATTCCTGCGCTGTTCTTTGCTGCGATCTGCGGTGCGCTAATGCTCGGCTATCCCGTTGCACTTACCCTCACCGGCGTCTCTTTGGGGTTCGCAGGATTGGGCATGGCGTTAGGGGTGTTCGATGGTATCTACCTAACTCTTATTCCAAGCCGTCTCTACGGCATTCTCACTAACCAAAACCTGCTCGCTGTGCCGCTGTTTGTTTTTATGGGCACGATGCTCGAGAAAAGCCGCGTGGCAGACGATCTTCTGCAGAACATGGCGGTCGTGTTTGCTCGCGTACCCGGCGGCCTCGGCCTGTCGGTGGTGCTGGTGGGTATGCTGCTCGCCGCGAGCACCGGCATCGTGGGCGCCACCGTTGTCACGATGGGTATTTTGTCGCTACCGACGATGCTCAAGGCAGGTTACAAGCCTAGCCTTGCCGCCGGCACGCTCTGCGCGACCGGCACTTTGGGTCAGATAATCCCTCCGTCGATTTGCCTCGTGCTGCTCGGCGAGGTTATCTCTAATGCGTATCAGCAATCGCAGCTAAACAGCGGAGTGTTCGCCCCCGATTTCGTGTCGATCGGCGACCTGTTTGCCGGCGCAATAATCCCCGGCATCATTCTCGTGATGAGTTATGGCGCCTATGTCTTAATCACTGCCCTAGTGCGTCCGCAGGACGCGCCGCCGCTTAAAGAGCAGGACATTGCCGCGCTTCGTAGTGAGAACACAAGCCTTGCGCTCGCGCTGATGAAAGGTCTGCTGCCGCCAGTTTTTCTGATGGTCGCGGTGCTCGGCTCCATTCTTATGGGCATCGCCACGCCAACCGAAGCCGCAAGCGTTGGTGCCTTGGGCGCGCTGCTGCTTGCATTAATAAAGCGCGCGCTCAGCGTGAATGTTCTACACGCGGTCAGCCTCGAGACTCTGCGCGTGACCTCAATGGTTTATCTAATTTTAGTTGGTGCCGCGATATTCTCGTCGGTGTTCCGCGGCTTTGGTGGCGATGTGATAATCGAGGAGGTTTTGCTTAACCTGCCGGGCGGCGTGTTCTCGGCAATGCTCGTGGTTATGCTGCTCATATTTCTGCTCGGATTTATTCTCGATTTTATCGAAATCACTTTTATGGTCGTGCCGTTGGTTGGTCCGATACTGTTAAGCATGGGGCTCGATCCGATCTGGCTCGGCATCATGATCGCCGTCAATCTTCAGACTTCATTCCTCACGCCGCCCTTTGGTTTTTCGCTGTTCTATTTGCGCAGCGTCGCGCCGCCCGAGATTCGTACTCAAGACATTTACCGCGGCGTGATTCCGTTCGTGTTAATGCAATTAGCGCTGCTGTTATTACTCGCGCTGCAGCCCGAAATCGTCACGTGGCTGCCGGGGCTGATCAAGGGTTGATCAAGGACTGACACCACATACAAGGACACAACGCATGACCGACAATGCAGTAAACGATGCAACTAAGCCGCAGGGCACATTAGCGTTACAGACTTTCTCGATGCCGAAAGACACGAACGCCAATGGCGATATTTTTGGTGGCTGGCTGGTATCGCAAATGGACATCGCGGCGGGCATTAGCAGCAAGCGCGAATGCCAGGGCCGCTCGGTTACGGTCGCGATTAAAGAAGTTAACTTTATAAAGCCGGTGGGAGTTGGCGACGTAGTGAGCTGTTACACACACGTTGTGCGCCGCGGACGGACGTCGCTCGATATCGCGGTCGAGGTGTGGACGACGCCGTTCGATCTCGCGCAGGGCGACGGCAAGGTCGGCGACGGCCTGTTTGTGTTTGTTGCTATTGATGACGACGGCAAGCCGCGAGCGCTGCCGCCTCAGGTCTAATCTCGATTACGCCTCGCATCGATATAGGCTTCTTCCGAGATTGCATGGTAGTTTTCGACGCCGCGCTGAAACGACGAATAAGACTCGTAAATCCTGCGTGTCGTGTCGTCGGTATCGGCGAGCTCGGCGACGACGTCGGCAGACAGGCGCCGGAACTCGGCGAGTACGTCTTTGGGCAGTTCGCGTAGCTGCACGCCATGCTCATCAATCAGTGTCTGCAGCGCCTTGTTATTTAGCGCCGTGTATTCGTCGTAAAGCTTTTGATTCATCACCTCGGCAGCATTGAGCACGATAGCGCGCAGATCGCTGGGCAGGGCGTCGAGCTTCTCTTTATTAAAAACCAGCTCGATCGTCGAGCCAGGCTCGTGCCAGCCCGGGTAATAGTAATAGCTCGCTACCGTGTGATAGCCCGCAGACAGGTCGTTATACGGGCCTACAAATTCTGTTGCATCGAGTGCGCCGGTTTGCATAGCCGTAAACACATCGCTCACCTGCATGGTTACCGGCAAGCCGCCGGCGCGGCTAAACACTTCGCCGCCGAGGCCAGGGATGCGCATTTTTAGGCCTTTGATATCCTCCAGCGAATTGATCTCTTTGTTAAACCAGCCAAACATCTGCGTACCCGAATTACCACCGCGCGTTGGGTACAAATTGAACGGCTCGTAAATCTCGCGCCATAATTCTTTGCCGCCGCCATAATCGAGCCATGCATTCATCTCGACGCCGGTTAGCCCGAACGGAATGGTCGAGAAGAAGGGCGTGCCTGCGATCTTGCCTTGCCAATAATAAGCACCCGAGTGGCCTATTTCGGCAACGCCCGACGACACGGCGTCGAACACCTCCAAACCACCGACCAATTCGTTAGCACCGAATACGCGGATCTTCATGCGGCCGCCGCTCATCTCGTCGACTATTTTGGCGAAGAATTCTGGCGTCGTGCCAAGCGCGGGCAGGTTTTTGGGCCACGAGGTAATCAGCTTCCATTGGTAGGTCTGCTGTGGGGTGGCTGCTGCCGCTGCTGCGGAGCCTGTTTCGGCTGGCGCCTTGCCGCAGCTTGCCAGTATGAGGCAAAGCATAAAAGCCGCCATCGGGCGAAAAATGGAAGCACTGGAGAACCGCAAGAAAGAAAGACCTGAGCGCATTGAAACGTGTCCGATATGAGTCTAAATGAGCGCTCAAGGTACACTATTTCGCAGAATCGTAAAGCCACAATTGCGGGTGTTAGACCCCCCGCCTGCTGTTAACAGGGCGCTAGGCAAGCACTTCGAGTTTCGCGTAAGAGAGCACTAACCATTTGCTGCCCGCCGAATCAAAGTTCACCTGCACGCGCGCGCTCGTGCCTTGGCCTTCGTAGTTGAGCACGACACCTTCGCCGAACTTGCCGTGGATGACGCGCTGGCCCAGCGATAGGTTGGTCTGTGGAACCTCGACGCTACCGTCGAGATTGCCGCTCGGGTTGCTGCGTCCAAGCCTTGCGCCGCCGACCGAAGGCCGGCTTATAGTCGATTTGAGGCGGACCTCTTCGATAAGCGATTTGGGGATCTCGCGGACAAAGCGTGAGGGACGGCAGAGGTTAATCTCGCCGTGGAGCCTGCGCGATTCGGCGTGGCTTAGATAGAGTTTGTGTTTGGCGCGGGTGATGCCGACATAGGCGAGCCGGCGCTCCTCTTCGAGCCCCGACAGGTCGTCCATCGACATCTTGTGTGGAAATAAGCCCTCTTCCATACCGACCAAAAAGACCAGATCGAATTCCAGGCCCTTGGCGGTGTGCAGTGTCATCAGCTGCACTGCGTCCTCATCGGCGGCGGCCTGACCCTCGCCGGCGTCGAGTGCGGCTTGGTCTAGAAAGGCGGCTAAAAACTGAGTAGAGGTGCTGTCGAAGTCTGCGTCTGCGTCGGTGACGTCGAAGTTGCCCGCGGCGTTCACTAATTCTTCGAGGTTTTCGACCCGCGCGCGTGCCTTCTCGCCACCCTCTTTTTCGTGGTGTGGAATGAGGCCAGTGGTTTTGATAATCAAATCGGCCTTAGCATGCAGTTCGAGGTCGCGGCATGATTCGTCGAGGCCATCGATTAGCTCGAGGAAAGCAAGCACAGAGTTTGCCGCACGCGCCGTAAGTAAAGACTCATTAACCGACGCGACCGAAGCCTCCCAAAGCGAGCAGTTTCGGTCACGCGCTACCTGACGGACGAGTTCGAGCGTGCGTCCGCCGATACCGCGTGTGGGCACATTAATGATTCGCTCGACCGCTGTGTCGTCGAAGCGATTGGTTACTAACCTTAAGTAGGCGAGCGCATTCTTGATCTCGAGCCGCTCGTAAAAGCGCTGGCCGCCATAAATGCGGTAGGGCATGCCGACGCGCAGAAGCGCCTCTTCGAGTTCGCGCGACTGCGCATTTGAGCGATACAACACCGCCGAATCGATGCGGCGATTGCCGCCATTGAACCAATCTTGCAGACGATCGACGACAAAGCGCGACTCGTCTTGTTCGTTAAACGCCTCGTAAAGGCTTATCGGCTCGCCCGCCACGCCCTCGGTCCAGAGCTGTTTGCCGAGGCGGCCGGCGTTATTGGTGATGAGGCTGTTGGCCGCATCGAGAATGTTTTTAGTCGAGCGGTAGTTTTGCTCGAGTTTGACCAACTGCGCACCCGGGAAATCGCTGCTGAACTGCTGAATATTCTCGATCTTTGCCCCGCGCCAGCCATAGATAGACTGATCGTCGTCGCCTACCACCATTAGGTGGCTGCCGCGGCCCGCAAGCACGCGCAGCCAGGCGTATTGAATGGAGTTGGTGTCTTGGAACTCGTCGACCAGAATATGCTGGAAGCGGCGCTGATAGTGATCGAGAATCTGTGGATTCTTAAGCCAGAGCTCGTGGGAGCGCAGCAGAATCTCGCCAAAGTCGATCATGCCGCCGCGGTCGCAGGCGATTTCGTAGGCGCGATAGATGCGCAGCATTGTCTTGGTGTAATCGTCGCCAAAGTCGTTGATATTGCTGGCACGCAGGCCTTCGTCTTTCTGGACATTGATATACCACTGGCACTGCTTAGCGGGCCAGCGTTCGTCGTCGATCTGAAGCTCGCGGTTTATTCGCTTAATTAGCCGCAGCTGATCGTCGCTGTCGAGAATCTGGAAGTCTTGAATTAGACCCGCTTCCTGCCAATGCGTGCGTAGCAAGCGGTGGGCAAGGCCGTGAAACGTGCCCACCCACATGCCGCCAAACGACTGCACCATCAAGGATTCGATGCGGTGCCGCATCTCACGCGCAGCCTTGTTGGTAAAGGTCACAGCGAGTATTGAAAAAGGCGACACCTGCTCTGCTTCTAATAGCCAGGCGATGCGATGCACGAGCACGCGCGTCTTGCCACTGCCGGCGCCGGCGAGCACGAGGAGGTGTTGGCTAGGGTTGGCAACGGCGTGGCGTTGTTCGTCGTTAAGCGAGTCGAGTATATGCGAGACATCCATCGGCGCATTTTACGCGCGGTTGAATAAGCATTACTAGCGCGGCGCGATTTTGGGGGTAAATTAGCGCAGCTGAACGAAGAATAATGACAACCACTTGCTAATCAGGAAGCGATCCTGTTTAGGGATATCGAGCGTAGTTTGCTAGAATCTATTAATTACCTGCGGCGCCAACTGCGCCTGCTACATTGCAACACCGATTTAGGAGAAGACTATGTCTGTTCGTTCGGACAACGCGCAATTCGATTGGAAAGATCCGTTCCTCATGGAATCACAGCTCAGCGAAGAGGAGCGCCTCGTGCGCGATACGGCGCGCCAATATGCGCAGGAAAAACTGCTGCCGCGTGTTCGCGATGCCTATCGCAACGAGCAAACCGATCCGGAGATTTTCCGCGAAATGGGCGCACTTGGTCTACTCGGTTCAACTATCGAAGGCTATGGCTGCGCGGGCGTTAACTACGTGTGCTACGGCCTCGCCGCAAAAGAAATCGAAGCGGTCGACTCCGGCTATCGCTCGATGATGAGCGTGCAGTCGAGCCTCGTTATGCACCCAATCAACGAGTTTGGCAGCGAAGAGCAGAAGCAAAAATACTTGCCGAAACTCGCTACAGGCGAATACATCGGCTGCTTTGGTCTTACCGAACCTGACCATGGCTCCGACCCCGGCAGCATGGTTACGCGCGCGCGCACTGTCGACGGCGGATTTAGCCTGAGCGGCGCTAAGAACTGGATCAGCAACTCGCCCTTCGCCGATGTCTTTATCGTGTGGGCGAAAGACGACGACGGCGTCATCGGTGGCTTCATTTTAGAGAAAGGCATGAAGGGGCTAAGCGCGCCCAAGATCGAAGGCAAGCTCGCGCTGCGTGCGTCGGTAACCGGCGAGATCGTGATGGACGAGGTCTTCGTGCCGGCAGAAAACAAATTGCCTAAGGCGCGCGGTCTAAACGGACCCTTCAGCTGCCTTAACTCTGCGCGTTTGGGTATTGCGTGGGGCGCACTGGGTGCAGGCGAAACGTGCTGGCACGCGGCGCTGCAATACACACTCGATCGCAAGCAATTTGGTCGCCCACTTGCGGCTAACCAGCTGATCCAAAAGAAACTCGCCATCATGCAAACAGAACTGTCGCTCGCGCTTCAGGGCTGTCTACAAGCCTGCCGTCTTAAAGACGAAGGCAAACTGGCAGTGCCACTGATTTCGCTTCTAAAGCGTAACTCTTGCGAGAAAGCATTGGCAGCAGCCCGCGAAGCACGCGACATGCTAGGCGGCAACGGTATCTCCGATGATTATCCGGTTATGCGCCATATGCAGAACCTCGAAGTGGTTAATACCTACGAAGGCACGTCGGACATTCACGCGCTGATCCTAGGTCGCGCGCAGACAGGCATCCAGTCGTTCACTGGCGGATAGGGAAAAGGGGAAAAGGGGGAAAGGGGTCTGACCCCTTTTCCCCGTCTCCTTTCCTCCCCTCTATACCCCCAGCACCACGCCGACAAAAATCGCCACGCCTACCCAGTTATTATGCAAAAACGCCTTAAAGCAGGGCTCCGGCAGTCGGTCTTTTATCAGAAACTGATGGTAGACAAACAGCAGTGCTGCCACGCCGACACCGAGATAATAGCCAGCCCCTAACTCGAACTGGGCGCCAGCAAGCCACCACGCAAGTAGCACCAGTCCTTGCAACGCAACGATCATCGCGCGATCGGCGTCGCCAAAAAGAATCGCAGTAGACTTCACACCAATCTTCAAATCGTATTCTCTATCAACCATCGCATACTGGGTGTCGTAGGCGACAGTCCACAGGCAGTTAGCGATAAACAGAAGATAAGCCGCGGGCGGTATTTGCGTTTGCACCGCGGTGAACGCCATCAGTATTCCCCACGAATAGGCGATGCCGAGAACGAGCTGAGGCAGATGTGTGATGCGCTTCATAAACGGATAGAGCGCAACCAGGGCAACCGCGCCAAATGACAGCATGATCGTCTCACGATTCGTGAAGAGCACAAGAATAAAACCGATCAATGAAAGCGCGACGAAGGCGGCAATCGCATCGCGTCGCGTAAGCTCGCCGGTCGCCAGCGGACGCGCTTGCGTGCGCGCCACGTTGCCGTCGATCTTCGCATCGGCAAAATCGTTTATACAGCAACCCGCCGAACGCATTACCGCGGTGCCAAGTGAAAAGATGAGAAGCAGATCGAGTCGCGGGGAACCGCCGCTTGCTATCCACAGCGCACCTAGGGTCGGCCATAACAGAAGCAAAATGCCAATCGGGCGATCGACGCGCATAAGTTTTAACAGCGCCTGGAGTTTGCTCTGAAAGCGACGAAGCGGGGAGATTAATCGCCCTTTAGTTTGCTTATCGTGCTGCGATTCTTGCTGCATTTTTACGGCCACATCGAATATCGAAGCGCGATTATAAGCCCCAAGGCGTCACATGCAACGACGCACTTAAGACAAAAGCCTAGACATTCGCGTAATGAATATTCTCGCCGAGCCAGCGCCTCACGAGTGAATCGACCACCTGCGGATGATGGCCGAGCACATGGTCTGCCGCATCCTTAACATCGTCGAGCATAGCCGCGTCGCGAACGAGATCGGCAATGCGAAACTCCATGAGGCCGGTTTGTGCGGTGCCTAGCACCTGTCCGGGTCCGCGTAACTCTAAGTCTTTCTCGGCAATATAAAAGCCATCGTTACTCTCGCGCATCACGCCGAGACGTTCTTTGCCGTTGCGCGAAAGTGGACTTTGATAGAGCAAAATACAATGGCTTTTTATTGAACCGCGGCCCACGCGTCCGCGCAGCTGATGAAGCTGCGCAAGACCCAACCGCTCGGGGTTTTCGATGACCATGAGACTCGAATTCGGCACATCGACTCCCACTTCGATTACGGTTGTGGCGACGAGCAAATCTATTTCGGCGGCTTTGAAGCGCGCCATCACCTCGGCCTTCTCAACAGGCTTCATGCGTCCGTGTACCAAGCCAACTCGCACCTCCGGCAGTTGCTCAGCGAGTTGCTGTGCAGTTACCTCGGCAGCCTGACACTGCAACACCTCAGACTCGTCGATTAAAGTACACACCCAATAGGCTTGGCTCCGATTTTCGCAGGCCGCCGCGATTCGCTCGACCACCTCGCCCCGACGCTCGTTCGACACAATCAGCGTGTTAACGGGCGTTCGTCCGGGGGGAAGTTCATCGATAATCGAATTGTCCAAATCTGCGTAGGCACTCATCGCGAGTGTGCGCGGTATAGGTGTCGCCGTCATCACGAGCTGATGCGGATTAATATTCATCGACGCTGCTTTCTCACGCAGCGCAAGCCGCTGCTGCACGCCAAAGCGGTGCTGTTCGTCAATAATGATAAGTCCGAGCTTCGCGTAGCTTACCTCGCCCTGAAAAAGCGCGTGCGTGCCGACAAGGATCTGGCAGAAACCGGTGGACACTCGCTCGAGCTGTTCGGCACGTGGTTTGCCCTTCTGCTTACCGCTGTGCCAGCCGACCTCTATACCGAGCGGTTCGAACCACTGCCTAAAATTAACCGCATGCTGTTCGGCCAGAATCTCGGTCGGCGCCATCAGCGCAACTTGATAGCCCGCGTCTATAGCACGCAGTGCCGACAGCGCCGCAACAACGGTTTTTCCCGAGCCTACGTCGCCTTGCAAGAGACGCAGCATCGGCGTGGGCCGCGCGAGGTCTTCGCTTATCTCAGCGAAAGCGCGTTGCTGCCCGCCGGTTAAATCAAAAGGCAGCGCTGACAGAAAGCCGCGAATGAGTTGATTCTCGCCAACAAACTTCGGCGCTGCCTTCGCAGCCGTGTCATCTCGCAAACGGCGCAGACTCAGTCGGTGCGTGAGCAGCTCTTCGAACGCGAGACGATCGCGTCCGGGGTTAGGGGCATCGCGATCCCAACCGCCGAAGGCATCGGCAGTCGGCCGATGAATCTGTTTAATCGCCTCGGTGAGGCTAGCAAGATTAAATTTAGCCACAAGGTCTGCGGGCAGGTAATCTTCGATAGCGTCTTTACCAACGACTAACTCTACCGCTTGCCCGATAATACTCCGCAGCCTAGGCTGCATGAGTCCCTCGGTAGTTGGGTAGATTGGCGTTAGGGTGTCAGACACCTCTTGGTTGGCCTGCGACAGAGGTTTGTATTCTGGATGGAAGAGTTCAAAACCCGCGCGACCGTGTTTCACCTCGCCGTAAACACGCAGCTGCGTACCAACCGCGAGCGAGTCTTTTTGCGCCGCGCTAAAATGAAAAAATCGCAGCGTCATGCTGCCCGACCAATCCCTGAGGCTGCAGCGAAGACTTCGGCGTTTGCCAAACTGCAGGTCGCAGCTCGTCACCTCGCCCTCAAACTGCATGTATTCGCCTATCTGTGCCCGTGCGGCAAGGGTAATGCGCGTGCGGTCTTCATAACGCAGCGGCAAATGAAACAGCAGATCTTGAATCGACGTGATGCCAATAGCGGCAAGCTTTTTCTCGAGCGCGGGTCCTACGCCTTTTAGCCGCGCAGGCGACATAGCGTCGAGGCTCCGTGGCTTAGGCGCTATTGCAGCAATCGCGGTTTTTTTGCCAAGCCCGCCGGTGGTTGCCGAGCTCATGGGCTTTTAGCCTCGATGATCTTCAACATACTGGGGCTCGCTCAGGTTGCTTGCAGACTCTTAGAGACAGAGCACCGCGTCTATTTCGACAGCGACGCCTTTGGGCAGAGCCGACACTTGTATGGTCGCGCGCGCAGGATAAGGCTCGGTAAAATACTCTGCCATGATGGCATTAACCGCGGCAAAGTCGCCAAGGTCGGTTAGATAAACAGTCAGCTTCGCTGCGTGTGCGAGCGAGCCACCAGCTGCTGTACAAACCGCGATTAGGTTTTTAAATACCTGATGAGTTTGTGCCTCGATACCACCTTCGACTACCTCCATTGTCTCTGGCACCAAAGGGATTTGGCCCGAGAGGAAAACCATCTGACCAGACTTAATCGCCTGCGAATACGGACCAATAGCGGCTGGTGCCGCGGCGGTTTGAATCGGTTCTAGCGTCGACATAGTTAATACCTTGGGAATAGATAATGGATAGGCGAAATGGCGAGCGCTAACTAGTCGTTAGCGCCTAAAATACTCTTAATCGTTTTGCGAACCTTGCGACTCTTAACGCGCGTCACTTTAAGCACCGACCGAATGAGTCGCACCTTCTTTAAAACGCGTGCCAGATGTACACGATTGCGGACATTGAGTGAGAGGTTAACGATGCTGAAGCGCGCATCGCGCTCGACAGTCGAAATGCGTTCGATGTTTGCCTCGCAGCCGGTAATGGTTGTTGCGAGTGTGGCAATAATGCCGCGCTGATTCTCGAGCTCAACACGCAGCTCAACCGAGAACTCGCCTTTCACATCCGGATCCCAGCGCACCGACACACACTTCTCGGGATCGTCGATTATTTCGGCGATGTTGTTGCAGTCCTCGGTATGAATCACCATGCCGCGGCCGGTGCTGATATGCCCGACAATAGGATCGCCAGGAATAGGATGGCAGCACTTTGCATAGCTCATCACCATGCCTTCGGAGCCGCGGATCTCTATCGAGCCTTGGCGGTTAGACTCTTCAACGGCATCCACCGCACTCAGTTCATCGTTGTCGCTCAGCCGCTGCGCGACCATAAACGACATGCGATTGCCTAGGCCAATCTCGGCGAGTAAGTCGTCGAGCGATTCGATCTGAGTTTGTTTAAGTACCGAGTCGATATTCGAGGGCGCCAACTCTTCGATCGTCGTGCCAAAGCCCGCGAGTGCTTTGGTAAGTAGCCGCCTGCCGAGCGCGACAGACTCAGACACTTTTTGGTTCTTTAAATAGTGGCGAATATTGCTGCGTGCCTTGCCCGTCACAACAAAACTTAACCACGCTGGATTCGGCTGCGTGCCGGGCGCGGTAATAATTTCAACAGTCTGGCCACTTTGTAGCGGCTCGCTTAACGGCGCGAGGCGGCGGCTAATCCGACAGGCGACACACGAGTTGCCCACGTCGGTGTGAATTGCATACGCGAAATCCACGGCGGTTGAACCGCTCGGCAATTCGAAAATCGTGCCTTTGGGCGTAAAGACGTAAATCTCATCGGGGAACAGATCGATTTTTACGTTCTCGATAAACTCGAGTGAATTACCCGCGTGTTTCTGCAATTCGAGCAGGCCGTTTACCCATTCGCGCGCGCGGCCGTGCGCGTTACCCGGCAGGTCTTCGTTCGACTTATAAAGCCAGTGCGCGGCGATGCCGTTATTCGCCATCGCCTCCATTTCTTCGGTACGAATCTGAATCTCGATAGGCACACCGTGCATACCAAACAACGACGTGTGCAGCGACTGATAGCCGTTTGCTTTAGGGATCGCAATGTAATCTTTAAAACGTCCTGGCACGGGCTTATACAAACTGTGCACGGCGCCAAGCACGCGATAGCAAGTGTCTGCCTTATCGACGACGATTCTGAACGCGTACACGTCCATAATTTCGGAAAACGATTTACGCTGGCTACGCATTTTTTCGTAGATGCTGTACAGGTGTTTTTCACGTCCACTGCAGCGGCCAGCCAGCCCTTCGCGTTCGAGGCAAGCCTCGATCGAGGTTTGGATTTTGGTGATGATTTCTTTGCGGTTGCCTCTAATCGACTTTACTGCGGCGTCTATGCGTCGAGCGCGCATTGGATAGAGTGCGTTGAAGCCAAGCTCTTCGAACTCGACGCGTACATTGTTCATACCAAGTCGATTTGCGATCGGCGAATAAATGTCGAGCGTCTCGCGCGCGATGCGGCGTCTTTTTTCGGGGGTGAGCACTTCGAGCGTGCGCATATTGTGAAGGCGATCGGCGATTTTAACCAAAATAACCCGCAGGTCTTTGGCCATTGCCATCGCCATCTTCTGAAAGTTTTCGGCCTGCGCCTCGGCGCGGCTCGAGAAAGTCATCTTGTTGAGCTTGCTCACGCCGTCGACGAGATCGGCTACGCTGGTGCCGAACTGCGACTTAATGGCAGTTTTAGTGATGCCGGTGTCTTCGATAACATCGTGGAGCATCGCGGCCATAAGGCTCTGCGGGTCCATGTGCATTTCGCACAAAATGCCGGCAACGGCTAAAGGATGGGTAACATAAGGTTCGCCGCTGCGACGAAATTGGCCTTCGTGCGCTTGCTCGGCATAGTAATAGGCGCGGCGGATGCCGTTAACCTGGTCGCGATTGAGGTATGAAGAGAGGCCCGACGCCAGCGTGTCGATATTATCAACGGGTGGGGCGATGGCTGTGATGGGCACTTAACACTCCCTCCTAAAGGCCTACTTTTGTAGACCCACCGTGTTCTCGATCAGCGGGGTACGCTTTCGACTCAACCCTCTAGTCTTCTACTTCTTCGGCCGCCGCTTGATCGCCGCTCACTTCCTCAGCACCGTCTGCAAGGATCACGTCGGCGGCAGCTGCTTCAATAGCCGCTTCGGCTTCGGCAAGCGCGCTCACTTCGGCTTCCATATCGATTTCTTGCATTTCGCTACGTGGCTTTGCCTTCAAAATGTCGGCGTTGACGTGTCCCTCGGCAATTTCGCGCAGCGCAATAACCGTAGGCTTATCGTTGTCTGCGGCGACCATCGGGTCTTTGCCACCCGTTTGGATTTGACGGGCGCGCTTGCTCGACACCATGACGAGCTCGAAGCGATTGTCTACGTTGTCTAAGCAGTCTTCTACAGTAATGCGAGCCATTTCAGTACCTTATACCATTGTGGGGGTATGCCCCGAATTTAGTCTTTTAGGATCCGCCGAGTTAATTTACAGCGGGTCAGCGATTTTACGCAATGTTGCGCGAAATTGCAGTCTTTTCAGTCAAATCAGCGAGTTAAATTGCCCTAGGCGATCAATAAGTCGTTAATAGCTCATCAATAGCCCGTCAATAGTTCATCAACTAGCCATAAAATAGATCATCAGCTAGCCATTAAGAAGCACGCTGAGCATTGCCTCAAGGCGCTGCGATTGCACCTCGGCGCCAAGTCGCTGCGACACAATAATCGTTCTAAGCTCAGCTAAAGCCACGTCGAAATCGTCATTCACTACAATGTAGTCGGCTTCTTTTACATGCGAAATCTCGGCGACCGCTTGTTGCATGCGGCGCGCAATCGTTTCGGCATCATCCTGTCCGCGCCCGGTAAGCCGCTGCGTGAGTGCCTCGAGTGAGGGAGGAAGTATGAATATCGAACACGCGGCGGGATGCTGCGCGCGGACTTGTGCCGCACCTTGCCAGTCAATCTCTAAAATGACGTCGATACCCAGCGCGAGCTGCTCGTTTACCCAGGTTTTGGAGGTGCCGTAAAAATTGCCATAGACCTCGGCGCTCTCAAAAAACTCATCCGATTCACGCATCGCGGCAAAGGCCGCTTTGTCGACAAAATGATAGTTAACGCCGTCGACCTCGCCCTCGCGAGGTGCTCGCGTTGTATGCGACACCGAGACGCGCAACGACTCGGTGCTGTCGACAAGCGCCTTAACTAGGCTAGTCTTGCCGGCACCTGAAGGTGCGGTAACAATAAACAGGGTGGCTTTTGAGGCTTGCGCTGACATGGAGTTACTCTTTTTTGCTGAGGACTCCATTATCCGCTAGAACGGCTTTAGAGTGTAGGGCAAATCGGTCGCACCCAAGCCAAGCGTTCTTCAAACCCAATACTTAATTAGCGCCAGCCTCTCTCTCCGCGCGCCTTGCACCCGCTAAAATTCCCGGCATTGCATAGTTGCCCTCATGACATCCGTACTCGTACATACGGCCATCGGTGGCATGGAAGCTTAGCTCAGCCGTCCAAGGCTGGCTGTAGAGATTGGGGTCATCAACCGAAAACTGGTAAACGATTTCGGTAGGACTGTACTTGGTAAAGCGCTCTGTGATCACGCCAGTAGGCGAAATTGGCACCGAACTCTGCTCCATCTGTAGCGGCTTAATATTGACCGTTTCGACGATAAGCGTCTCACCTTCGTACCAGCCAACCGAGTCGCCGAACCATTGTTCGAGTTCGGCTGGACGCCGATTAGCTCGGGCTTCTGCGGCGCTAGCAAACGTCGGCACTATGCGTGCATCGTGAGCCATTTCTACCGAAATCATCACATGATCATCGGTTTGAACAAACTGATAGGTGCTGTTGTATAGCGTGCCCATCATGCCTGGTCCAGCCGTGTTGCCGAAGCCAATTAGGCAGCGCTCTGCGAGAGGCAGCGCCTCTGGACCTGAGCTATCGCCAATGCCTGTAAGGTAACGGTAGCCAAAGTTTTTGCGATTCAGATCATACAAGGGTTCGGCTAGGCGCGGAATCTGACCGTTAGGTGGATCTATTACATACGATGTGCGGAACTCGCCCATCACCATTGCTAATTGCGAGCCCGGGTCAGTCCAAAACGAATTGTAGCCACGAAGGCCAAAATCGATACTGCCTGCCGGTGGCGCCCCGTTTTCTGTTTCTGTCTCTGAGGCATCGAGTTCACCCGGATCTAGGCCCGCAATCGGTGTGCCGTCAGCGATCTGCTGCGCAAGATCGGCATTCACGACCAGCGGCTCTACGCCCTCGGGGCGCGAAAGGCCGGTTAGCGACATATTAGTGAACGTCCCGTTTAGATCGGGGCGCTGAGCGAAAGCAGTACCTACAGCAACGAGCGTCAGTGTTGCCGTAAGCATCGAGCAAACTAAGCGTTTAGTCTTATTCATGTTTATCTCCTTCTTGCGAACCTGAGGTTGTAGCTCGTTTATACCAGAGAATTGGGATTTGGTCAGGTGGCATTCAAAAAAGGAGTCTCAAAAAAGGGGTCTGACCCCTAATCCAATGTTCTAGTCGCAGCGTTTAAAGGTGGCACTACCCAAATTCTTCCTTAAGGAAATGTAAGATGATTAACACACTACGCACGTTGTTCATCGCTCTAAGCTTTACTTTATTTTCAACTGTATCACTTGCCGACCACCACGGTGGCGGGCATGCTAAAGACATCGTCGACACAGCTGTCGAGGCTGGTTCATTCAACACGCTCGTCGCTGCGGTTCAGGCGGCTGGCTTGGTCGACACGCTCAAAGGCGAAGGCCCTTTCACCGTATTTGCGCCAACAGACGCAGCGTTTGCTGCACTGCCAGCAGGTACAGTAGAAAATCTCCTGAAACCTGAAAATATCGCGACACTTGCCGGAATTCTTACCTACCACGTATTGCCAGGTAAGGTGATGTCGGCTGACATCGCAGGAAAAGCGCTCGAAGCTGCCACAGTACAAGGCATGAATCTCGCGATCGATGCTACCGATGGCGTAACAGTCAATGGCGCGAACGTAGTGACCGCCGACATCGAAACATCAAATGGCGTCATTCACGTGATCGACACGGTGCTGATTCCATCTATGTAGTCCCTCTTTCGGAATACATTGTTCATCTAAAAGCCGATCCCAGTGGGGTCGGTTTTTTTATTGCGCTAGCCAACGCCTTTTATCCTGAGAGTTAGCGCTGTTCCGGCGGAATAGAATAGAGTTACCCTCAACACAAGCTTTGTTTAGGCAGCGCCACGCTATTCGCTCGAAAGAGCCCAGCACCAAGAGGACACCCATGACGAACTCAACTTATACCCCGCCTACTTATACCCCACCGAAAGTATGGACATGGGACGCAGAAAACGGTGGCCGCTTCAGCAAAATCAACCGGCCCATAGCAGGCGCGACACACGACAAGGCGTTGCCGGTAGGCGAACACCCCCTGCAGCTGCATTCACTCGGCACGCCGAACGGGGTTAAGGTAACGATCATGCTCGAGGAACTGCTCGACCTCGGCAAAGACGCCGAATACGACGCTTTCTTGATCAACATCACCGAAGGCTCGCAGTTCAGCAGTGGGTTTGTCGCGATCAACCCTAATTCTAAAATCCCCGCGCTGCTCGACACCGAAACCGGTATCCGCGTATTCGAGTCGGGCTCTATTTTGCTCTATCTTGCCGAAAAGTTTGACGCCTTTGTGCCCAAAGACTTAAAGGGCCGCACCGAATGCCATTCGTGGCTAATGTGGCAGATGGGCAGCGCGCCTTATCTTGGCGGCGGCTTCGGGCATTTCTACGCCTACGCGCCCGAGAAATTCGAATACCCGATCGATCGTTTTAGTATGGAGGTCAAGCGCCAGCTCGACGTGCTCGATCGCACGCTATGCGAAAACGACTATTTATGCGGCGACGAATACACGATCGCCGACATGGCTGTGTTTGCTTGGTACGGCGCCTTGGTGATCCATGATCTATATGCCGCCTCCGAGTTTCTGTCGGTTGCGAGCTATAAAAATGTCGTGAGGTGGGCGCATCAAATCGACGCGAGACCTGCCGTCAAACGCGGCAAGCGCGTGAATAAAGTGTGGGGCCCAGAAGACGAGCAAGTGGTGGAGCGGCATTCGGCGGCTGATCTTGATTAGACCTTGGGCAGTGGCTATTCATGGCTATCGCGCTGACTGAAGAACCGACACATTGGACTTTTCACTGAAACGCCTTATTCGATATTCTGAATCTGCTCGCGCATCTGCTCAATCAGCACTTTGAGATCCACCGCACTACGAGTGGTTTCAACGACAATCGATTTCGACGACAGGGTGTTCGCCTCGCGGTTAAGTTCCTGCATCAAAAAGTCTAGGCGTCGACCCATCTGATCATCGCTGCGCAAAACACGTTCGACCTCGTTGACGTGTGCGCCAAGGCGGTCGAGCTCTTCGTCTATATCGGCTTTCTGCGCAAGCAGTGCGACTTCTTGCTCGAGACGCGTTGGATCGATTTCGATATCGATTTCGGCAATTTTGGCTAACAGGTTTTCGCGCTGTTTCGCCAGTATGCCCGGCATCATCAACCGCACGTCGGCGACGATTGCTCGTATCGCGTCTATTCTCTGACCGATAAATTCACTGAGCTCGGCGCCCTCGCGTTCACGCGTCGCGATGAGATCTTTTAGTGCAACCGCAAACAGCTCGAGTGCGTCTTGCTCGAGGGCTTTTTTGTCCAATTCGGCCGTGCCAATTACGCCAGGCCAACGCAGCAGTTCGGCGGTCGACAGCGTTGCTGCGTCCGAGGCAAGCGAGCCGATAACATCGCCGGCTTCGATTAGCTGTTTAACCAGCTCTTTGTCGACACTTATTTTGCTGACCGGCGCGCCGTCGGCCGCCTCGGTCTGAAATCTAAGCTGACACTCTACCTTGCCGCGATTAAGCTGTTTGCGCAGCGCATCGCGCACCGTGTTTTCGAGGGCGCGAAAACTTTCGGGTACGCGCACACTCGCCTCGAGGTAGCGATGGTTCACAGAGCGTATCTCCCAGGCGAGCGAACCGTAGTCTCTATCGAGCTGTTGGCGAGTGAAGGCGGTCATACTTTGGACCATGTTCGATCTCCGTGTGCGGATTAAGTGATGAGCATAACCCAACTTGCGTGGGTTGTCCGTCATCACAATAATCATGTCGATAGAGCACACGCAGCCTTCGCGGCTCGCGTTAGTCGCCCGATTGCGCGATAATTCGCGCGACTTTTACGGCATCACCAATGCCACCTTCTCTGATTTACGCCAGTTTACGGACACTTTATGACAGACCTCGCTATGACAGACCTAGCCCGACCAAGCCAACGCCAAGCCGATCAACTTCGTGACGTTAAAATCACACGCGACTACACGATGCACGCCGAGGGCTCCGTTCTTGTCGAATTCGGCAATACTAAAGTGTTGTGTACCGCGAGTGTCGAGCAGGGCGTGCCACGTTTTCTAAAAGGCAGCGGCAAGGGATGGGTAACTGCAGAGTACGGCATGTTGCCACGCTCAACAGGCAGCCGCATGGACCGCGAAGCCGCGCGTGGTAAGCAGGGCGGGCGTACACAAGAAATTCAGCGTTTGATCGGCCGTGCGTTACGGGCCACTGTCGATATGAAGCGACTGGGCGAGAACACGATCAAAATTGACTGCGACGTGATTCAAGCAGACGGCGGTACACGTACCGCATCGATTACCGGTGGTTGTGTCGCGTTAATCGACGCGGTGAACTTTTTACTGCGTAGTAAAAAAATCAAAGACGATCCGATTAAGCACAAAGTCGCTGCCGTCTCTGTCGGCATCTACAAAGGCCACGGCGTGCTGGATTTAGACTATGCCGAAGACTCGGCAGCCGAAACCGACATGAACATTGTGATGATCGAAAACGGGGGGTTTATCGAGCTGCAAGGCACCGGCGAAGACGGAGATTTCTCACATGCGCAGTTACTCGACATGATCGGCCTTGCCGACAAGGGCATCCGCGAACTGTTCGAGCTGCAAACCGCTGCACTACGCGGTTAAACCTTGCGTTATAAAACGACAATAATAGGGTCAAAAAGATGAAAGATTTTCAACGCCGCTTTCTGAACTTCGTGATCGAGCATGAGATTCTTCGCTTTGGCGAATTTACGCTTAAGTCTGGTCGCAAGAGTCCCTATTTTTTTAACGCCGGGCTATTTAACACCGGCGGCAAATTGGCGTTTCTATCGCGCTGCTATGCCGATGCGATTCTCGACTCCGAAGTCGAGTACGACGTGTTATTCGGTCCGGCCTATAAAGGCATTCCGCTGGCGGCGACAACGGTCGTCGCTCTATCTGCGGATCACGGCATCGATAAGCCTTATTGCTTTAACCGCAAAGAGGCGAAGGATCATGGCGAGGGTGGCAGCATCGTCGGTGCGCCACTCGCGGGGCGCGCCTTGGTGATCGACGATGTCATTACTGCAGGTACAGCGATTCGCGAAGCCGCGCAGATTATTATCGACAACGGCGCTACCATGGCCGGCATCGCAGTAGCGATGGACAGGCAAGAGAGAGGCACTGGTGAGTTGTCGGCGATTCAAGAGGTTGAGCGGGATTACGGCGTGCCCGTGATTAGCATCATTCAGCTAGATCATATTATTGGCTATCTCGAATCGAGCCATAATGGCGAACTGCAAAAATACCTGCCCGCTGTGTCGCGCTATCGCGAAGAATACGGCGTTAAAAACTAACCACGCTCGCCACTAGACTAGACCGGCGCGTTGCTGCCAAAGCCATCGTCAACGCCAAAAGGCATCATCAGGTTTGCGCACAGGTACGGCCATTGTATGTCCCAATGCTCGAGCGGGGACTGCTTAAACTCGCTGCGCACAAACTGAGCGAGCCTTCCCTCTACTGCCGCAAGCAATAGGCTGGTTAGCGCCGCTGCCGAAATACTCGGCTTCAAATTTTCGCGAATCTGCGCTTCCCTTAGCACTTGCTTAATCTGCGATTCAAGTCGCGCATAAAATTGGCTAATGCGTTCCCGAAGGCGGTCGTTCTCGCCATTGAGTGCGTCGCCGGTGAGCAGGCGAGTCATGCCAGGATTGCGATCGCAGAACGTGAGAAGCAGCGAGAGGATATTATGAATACGCGTCTCGGCAGTGCCTTCATCGGCGGCAAAGCGCGCGATGCGCGCGAACAATGTGTCTTCGATAAATTGAATAAGCCCCTCAAACATACGCGCCTTGCTTGGGAAATGGCGATAGAGCGCCGCTTCGGATACGCCAACCTCGCGCGCCAGCGCTGCGGTGGTAATACGCGCGCCGGGCTGTGTTTCGAGCATCTGGGCAAGCGACTGCAGTATGTTGTCTTTGCGTGAAATCTTAGTCGTAGTTTCCATGGCTTCGCATCTTCTGTTGTCTGTTAATTAATTTGGACCGCGCTCATCTCTGCTGCTGTAGCACTGTGAGGGCGCTATCCTAGCGATTCGCTAGTAATTAGCGTGCCGACGCCCTCGTTGGTAAATATTTCGAGTAACACGGCATGCTCTACACGCCCGTCGACAATGGTTGCGCTGCGCACGCCGCCTTTTACCGCGTTGAGCGCGCACTCGACTTTAGGCAGCATGCCACCGTGAATCGTTTTATCGGCAATAAGGTCATCTACCTGCTGCGTGCTTAACCCCGTGAGCACCTTGCCTTCTTTGTCTTGCACACCGGATATATTGGTCAGCAATATAAGCTTTTCGGCGCCGAGTACGCGGGCGAGTTCGCCAGCTACAGAATCGGCGTTAATGTTGTAGCTGGCGCCGTGCTCATCTGTACCGATCGGTGCGATAACGGGGATGAAATTACTGTTTTTCATCACCTCCATTATTTCGGTGTTGATGCTAACAATCTCGCCAACTTGTCCTATATCGATGCCGCCGGGACCCGCCTCGCCGCCTTTGAGTTTGAGCTGTCGTGCGCGTATTAGGTTGCCGTCTTTGCCGGTAATGCCTACCGCTTTGCCCTGATTTTTATTAAGCAGTGACACAATCTCTTTGTTCACCAAACCGCCGAGTACCATCTCAACTACGTCCATCGTTTGGCTATCGGTGACGCGCATGCCATCGACAAAGTTCGACTCGATATTGAGTTTAGCTAATAGCTCGCCAATCTGCGGGCCGCCGCCGTGCACGACGATTGGATTAATGCCGACCAGTTTCATGAGCACGATGTCGCGCGCGAAGCTCTGTTTGAGCGCTTCGTCGACCATCGCGCTGCCGCCGTATTTAACGACAATCGTACGACCCGTAAATTTTTGAATATAGGGCAGCGCTTCGGTTAATACCGTCGCAATATTTTTTGCGTTACTTAATGTCAGTGACATGGGTTTCTCTTTGTGTTTTCTGGGCGCTCTCTGCTAGTGCGCGCTGGGCAATTTAAGACGCTCGGCAATTAATTGCAGCATCTTGCGCGCGACCAAGTGTTTATTACCCGCCGCAAGCTCTGTTGTGCCTGCAGCGTCTATTACCGTGATCGCCACGCTGTCGCTGTTAAAGGTATCGGTCGCTTGGTTAGCAAACAGCAGGTCTAGTTTTTTGGCAGCAAGCTTGCTTTGCCCGTTGGCAACCACGTTCTCGGTTTCGGCGGCAAAGCCAACCACCATCGCAGGGCGATTCTCGCGCTTGGCAACCTCGGCGATGATGTCGGGATTCTTAACAAGCGACAGCGTTATCTCGTCGCCCGATTTCTTAATCTTCTCGTCGGCTATGTGTGCAGGCCGGTAGTCGGCCACCGCAGCAACGCCAATAAACACATCGGCGCCGTCTACCGCGTCGAGCGTCGCGGCGAGCATGTCGAGCGCGTTCACCACGTCTATGCGTGTCACTCGGTCGGGCGTTGCGAGTGCCACGGGTCCGCTTATTAACGTGACACGAGCGCCAGCGGCGGACGCCTCTGCGGCGAGCGCATAGGCCATTTTGCCGGAGCTGTGGTTGCTTATATAGCGCACGGGATCAAGCGCCTCGCGAGTTGGCCCGCCGGTGATCACCACGTGGCGGCCAGCTAGAACGCCGGTGTCGAAAAGCGCCGCGCAGGCGATAACGATTTCTTCGGGTTCGGACAAGCGGCCTAGGCCGACGTCGCCGCAGGCCTGTTCGCCCGACCCCGGACCGATCAATGTATAGCCGCGCGCGTCTAGCGCTGCGATGTTGGCCTGCGTCTGCGCATCGGCCCACATGCCCTGATTCATCGCAGGAGCAATGGCGATCGGGGCGGGGGTAGCTAGCACGAGCGTGGTGAGTATATCGTCGGCCTCGCCGTGGGTGATGCGCGCAATCGAGTTAGCGGTTGCGGGCGCAACAAGCACAAGGTCGGCCCAGCGCGCGAGTTCTATATGCCCCATTGCCGCCTCGGCCTCGGGGTCTAAGAGATCGAGATGAACACGATTGCCCGACAGAGCTTGCAGCGTGAGCGGTGTGATGAACTCGGTTGCCGATTGCGTCATCACAATGCGCACCTCGGCGCCCGCCTTAATAAAAAGGCGGGTGAGTTCGGCGCATTTGTAGGCAGCAATACCGCCGGTAATGCCGAGCAGGATGCGTTTGTTAGACAGGCTTAACATGATGATTCCAACGAGGCGATGCGCCTTCGAGCCGATGGCAAGTTTTGATTCCCGAAGTATAGCAGGCGAATGCGTCGAAGAGAGTACTTACTAACAAAAGAGGTAAGCGCTCATAGAGGTAGCGTCAGCACAGGTAGCGCCAAAATAGTTACCGCTCAAAAAGGCAGTCCCAAGTTAATTTGCACAACAAATCGCGCGCTCGTGCTGAGTCGCCTATACCTAGCTAGGTAATAAGCGGCTATTCACACCCAATAGGCTGAGAACGACATGGTGCTGTCACAATGGCCTGCTAGCGAAAGGCCACGCGAACGTTTTATCGCCGAGGGGGCAAATAAGCTCACCGATGCCGAACTCATTGCCTTGGTATTGCATACCGGCGTTCGCGGCAGGTCGACAGTCGATCTCGCGCGGTCGCTGCTCACCGAATATGGCGGGCTTGCGAACCTGCTCTGCGCCGACAGCAAGCGCCTTCTGAGTTCACCAGGCATTGGCGAGGCCAAGGCGGCGCGGCTAGGCGTTATCCTCGAGCTGTCCCAAAGGCATCTCGCCGAACCGCTTGCGGGCCGCAATGTACTCGAGAATTCGACCGCCACGCGCAATTATTTCCGCGCGCGCTTCCGAGACTGCTCCCGCGGTGATTCTTGCGGATAATCATCCGTCGGGCGTTGCCGAGCCGAGTCAGGCCGATGTTGCGATTACACGTCGTCTGAAAGAGGCGTTAGATACTATTGATGTGCGCGTGCTCGATCATCTAATCATCGGCCATTCGCTGGTGGTGTCACTCGCCGAGCGGGGTCAGATTTAGACGCGTTGCAACCGCGCCCGGCTTTCTAGAGAGGCACAAGAGAGGCACAAGAGAACCAAAAGAGAATCAAAAGAGAAGCACTAGTTAAACTAGGTATAGTGGTCAACAGAGACAAGAACACCTAGGCGGACGCGAACTCACGAGTAATTGACGCTTAAGTGTGTCAAAACCTCGCTTTCGTTTGCTATCTACGGGTGCTTTTGGTATAAAACGCAGCTCTTTTTTGCCGACATCTCCGTCGCGCTGACTCAGTCGGCATTTCGTGGTGATCTTGCGGCAAGAAACAAAAGTTCATCACAATTCACTAAGACTACTGTGAGGCGCGGCCCAGTTGGGTTAGGGTTAAACAGGTTATACGAGGCAGCAACATGTCTAGGGTTTGCATGGTAACTGGCAAGAAGCCAATTACAGGGAACAACGTATCCCACGCTAACAACAGGACCAGACGTCGGTTCTCGCCCAATCTTCAATCTCACCGTTTTTGGGTTGAGTCTGAGAAGCGCTTTATTAAGCTGCGCATCTCAACGAAGGGAATGCGCATCATCGACAAGGTAGGTATCGATTCGGTACTCGCTGACATCCGCAAGAATGGCGCGAAGGTCTAAACACCCTTCGAGCTAGCGCTTCAACCAAAGCTCGCCAGCGAGCTGATAAGCAAGGCTAAAGCTATGAGAGACAAGATCCGTTTAGTTTCCAGCGCCAAGACTGGTCACTTCTACACAACAGACAAGAACAAGCGCACGATGCCTGACAAGATGGAGATCATGAAATTTGATCCCGTCGTTCGCAAGCACGTGATCTACAAAGAAGCCAAAATCAAGTAAGCACGCCTTACTGATTGATGCCGCAGCCTCGCCGCAGACTCTGAGCGCGGCATCCTGGCGGTGCCGCACAGCGTAAAATAGTAGGGTCGCGAAATCTCGAAATCTCGAAATTGAGAGATCGAAAAATCGCGAAATAGAAAGCGACGATACGCGCTAAATTGCCGGCGTTCGATTAACCCAGCCAAAACGGCGGATTAACGAAGGTCGGCTTTTTTGCGCCTGCGATTTAGCCCCCGATTTGCCCCCTAGTTTGACTTCCAACTTGGCTTCCGATTTGACCCCGCTAGCGCATTATCGCTTAGTCGCGACAATCACCACGCGCCGCGGCGCAGGGTGGCCCTCGACACTCAAGCTGCTGTCGTTGGAGTCTAATGAATCACTCAGCGACTCATAGGGCATCCACGACGTCGCCCGCTGCTCGTCGGGTGTCGTGACCGACTCATCCACAACGCGCACGTTGTCGAACCCTGCTTTGCTTATCCAAGCAGAGAGTGTTGCAACCGTGGGCACAAACCAGATGCCTCGCATGCGCGCATAGCTGCCTTGGGGAATGAGGCTATACCCTTCGTCGCCTTCGACATAGAGCGTTTCGAGCACAAGCTCGCCGCCGACTCTCAGGCAGTCGCGCAGTTGCAGTAGATGATCGATCGGCGAGCGCCGATGATAGAGAACGCCCATCGAAAACGCGGTGTCGAAAGCCCCGCAGCGCTCGGGAAAGTCGTCGAGGGTAATAGGCAAAATATCGACCGCAACCTCGGCAATGTATTGCTGCAGTAATAAAAACTGCGCCACATAGGGCACGTGCGGATCGATGCCCAACACCTGTTTAGCCCCCGCCCCCGCCATGCGATACGCGTAATAGCCATTGCCGCTGCCAACATCGAGCACGCGGCGATCGGCAAGGGAGCTGATCGCCGATTCCAGACGCGCCCACTTAAGGTCGCAGCGCCACTCCGTATCAATCCCCACGCCAAACAGCTCAAAAGGACCCTTGCGCCAAGGAATAAACGCCTCGAGTTGCGCGCGAAATTCAAGCGCCGACAAGCTGCCGCCGAGGTCCCGTTCATCCCCTATAACGAGCCGCGCCGAGTTCAGCTCAACCCGCGAAGGCTGCACAGCGGGCAGAGCGTCGAGCGCCTGTGTCCACCTGCCGATGTCGCCATGATTAAGCGCGCTGGGTGTCACCGACGCGAGCGCCTTTGCGAGCGCAACAAGGCCTTTGCTGTCGGCGCGCGCGCTAAAGCGCTCTCGCTGCGCTGTGAAGAAACGCGCTAACGCAGCGGGGTCGATGTTAGGAATAGCGAGGGACATTGCGGCCGCCTAAATTACTTAAACGCCACCATCGACGCGAAATTGAAACACTGAAACCAAGTGTCAACCGAATGGAAACCAGCGCCGTTTAAGCGCTCACGGTGTGCTGCCAGCGTCTCGGGAATCAGCACATTCTCAAGCGCAGCGCGCTTCTGGCTAATCTCTAACTTGCTATACCCCTGCGTTTCTTTAAAGCGATGATACAGGTCGATAAACAGCTCGTTCAGCGCGGGGTCCGGAAATTGAATCTTCTCGGAGATAATCAGCAGCCCGCCCGGCCGCATCCCGTCATAGATTTTGCGCATCAGCGTCTCGCGCGCCGCCGGCTCGATAAACTGCAGGGTAAAGTTAAGAATCACCATCGAGGCGTCTTCTATTTTACTGTCGCGCAGGTCTTCGTGGCGGCACTCGATTCGGCTTGTCTCTTTACCACCGATTTCGCCCAGCGCGGCGAGCTTTGCCGAAAGCCTTGAGGTCATCGCCTCCGAATTGTCTATTGCGATAATGCGGTAGTCGTCGTGGGGCAGCTGCTGTGCTACCGCAAAACTGGCGCCGCCGAGACTCGCGCCTAGATCATAAATGGTACTTCCCGCGCCGCAGTAGCGTTCGGCGAGCACGCCGATCATCGAAATAATCGTGCTGTAGCCCGGCACCGATCGGTTGATCATGTCCTCGAAAACACCCGCCACTTGGTCGTCGAAAGCAAACGCGGTCGGCAGGCGTTCGGTCGCAAACACGCGGTCGGTGTTGGCGTGGCTGCTCGTTTTTTCGGTCATAATTTTCACCTAGGTTCTTAGCCGGTTTTGTGCGCGCAATCGTTATTATATTCGACGCGCCCGGCTCTATACAGACGGCCAGTAGAGCCGTTATTATCAGCGTGAATAGCGGCTCGCCGCGAAATCTTTTACACCCGTTTTGCTGAGGCCTCTACCGCTAAAACGATGAATCAGTTTCAGTGTGAAATCGTGCGTCAAAAGCGCAAGACCCTCGGTCTTTATGTTAAACACCGCTGGGTCGAAGTGCGTGTGCCTTTACGTGCCTCCAAACGCGATGTCGAAACGTTTATCGCCACCCACCGCGACTGGATCGAAGAACGCCTAATCGCCGAAGCCCAGCGTCATAAGAACCGGCTTCGCATCGAACACGGCGGCAAGATACTGTACAAGGCACGCGAGCTCAACATCGAGTTCCGCGACAATCGACGAGAGCGCGTGTTAATCGAAGACAAAACCTTCGTGATCCAAGGCCACAAACTCACACAAGAAAAAGCGAAGGGTATCGTCGAACGGTATCTGCAAAACAAGGCTAAGGAATACATCGTGCCGCGCGCGACGGGCCTTGCACAACACCTTGGCGTGGCGGGCGATATTACCGACATTCGGTTTCGCAAGACCAAAACCAAATGGGGCCATTGCACCTCAAAAGGCGTGCTGCAATACAATTGGCTTATTATGCTCGCCCCTAACAGCGTAATCGACTACATGATTTCGCACGAGGTCTGCCACCTCAAACACATGGACCACTCCAAGCATTTCTGGACACTGGTCGACTCCGTGTGCCCCAACAGCGACCGCTTTATCGACTGGCTACGCGAGCACGAGCACAGGCTCTACTTTTAGCTAGCTTTTGATGTAAAGCAGATCCCACACTCCATGCCCCAACCGAATACCGCGGCGCTCGAACTTCGTGCCCGGCCTGTCTGGTACCGGCCAAAATTGACCGGCGCCATTGGCATTCGTCATACCCTGCACCGCCTCCATCGCCTCGACCATGTGTTCAGCGTAGGGCTCCCAATCGGTGGCGAGGTGAATACGGCCGGCATCGGCTAGCAGAGGCAGCAAGCCGGTAATAAATTCGGTCTGCACAAGACGCCGCTTGTTATGGCGTTTTTTGTGCCAGGGGTCCGGGAAGAAAATCAGCAGCGTGTCGATGCAGCCCGCGCCAATGCAGTGCGCAAGAATGTCTATGGCGTCGTGACAAAACACCTTCACGTTTGTCAGCCCACTCTCAGCAACGCCATGCAGCAGTTTGCCCACGCCCGGCTTATGTACCTCGATACCCAAAAAATTGCGCTGTGGATTCGCAATCGCCATCTCGAGCAGTGAGTCGCCCATGCCAAAGCCGATCTCCACCGTCAGTGGATTGTCGTTGCCGAACAGCTCGTGGGTCGAAAACAAACGCGGCTCATACTCCACCACGTAATTGTCCCACTGCTCGCTGATCGCCACTTTTTGCGCATCGGTGTAGCGCCCTGCCCGAATTACATAGCTGCGTATCGGCCGGTGGGTATTGTCTGCGGCAGGCTCTTGCTGCGGCTCTTGATTCAGCGGTGCTCTTTGCTGCTGTGCTTTTTGTTGCGGAGCTCTTTGTTGCGGTGCTTTATGCAACGTCTCTTGTCGCAGCGGATCGGATGATGCGCCCACAGCCTCGGGATTACTGCCAATCTCGTTTTCGTTAGTGCTCATAATATCTAATCAACGCTTCTGTTTAATATCGCTTCTGTTCAATGGCGCTTCTGTGTAGTGACGCTTCTGTTCAATGCAGCCACTTGAATTGCATCAAGGCCCTACTTTGCGCGGAGCTTAGGTTACGGCTGTAGCTGACTGGTTGCCGCAAACCAGGCAAGACAACCCCACGCCGCTAAAAAGCACAGCCCGCCCAAAGGCGTGATCGCGCCAAGCCAGCGAATACCCGAAATCGCCAATACATACAGGCTGCCCGAAAACAGCGCGATGCCCACCGTAAACAGATACCCGCTAATACGCGGCAGCGTTGCCTGCGGCATAGCGAGCAGCAAAAGCCCCACGCCAAACAGCGCCAACGTGTGAAACATGTGGTATTGCACGCCGGTTTGAAACGTCGACGCCAACTCCGGCGTCAACCGATCGCGCAGCGCATGCGCACCGAAGGCGCCGATGCCCACGGCCAAAAAGCCGTTAATGCCGGCAAGGGTGAGAAATAGATTTGGCATAGCTGTGTGTCCGAATAGTGATGCGGGACATTCTATCGCGTTTGCGCAAGGGTTTGGATGAAAAAAGGGGTCGGAAAAAAGGGTCGGATAAAAGGGGTCAGACCCCTTTTAACGACTCTCCGTCCGGTGCGAAAATCGAATAGAGCCACATATCGCACCAGCCGCCGTCGCCTTTGATGAAACTAGCGCCCTTAAAAACGCCCTCGAGAGTCATGCCGAGCCTTCGAGCCAGCGCCGCTGAATTGGGATTATGCTGGTCGATATGCGCATCGATTCTATTGAGGTCAGCTAATCTAAACGTTTGTTCTATTACCGCCCCCGTTGCTTCTGCAGCATAGCCGTTGCGCCAGTAGTGAGGATTGGTCACCCACCCGATATTTGCTGTGCGCTCTTCCGCCGAGGTGAGTGTGAGGATATTTTGTCCGATGACTTTATTCTCCGCCTGCAGCTCCCATCCCACTACCAGCGCGTCGCCTTTGCGCTCGAAGGCTGAGGTTTTGCGAATAATTGCGGCCGGCTTGCCTTCCTCGTTAGTTCGCGGCCGCCACGGTACGAACTGAGTTACCTCGGAGTGGGATTGATATTCCAGTACATCATCGGCGTCAGAGTTATCGAGGGGGCGAAGGATAAGACGCTGCGTTTGGATTCGTTCGGGTAGCAAAGAGTTAATTCTTCCGGATAGTGAGGCTAAACGGCCTAGGAAGCAGAGATAATAATACAACCACCCAAAGACAAGCGAGGAAATCAGGCGTAAAAAGCGGGCGTAAAAAAGGGGCTCAAAAGCCCCTTCTCACTGTCTAAATAAAATCAGGCAACCATCTTAGCCTTAATCTTATTCATCGCATTTTTTTCAAGCTGCCGCACGCGCTCAGCGGAGATGCCGTATTTGTCGGCGAGCTCGTGCAGGGTTGCCTTGTCGTCGCTTAACCAGCGGCTCGCGAGAATGTCTTTGCTGCGCTCGTCGAGGCCCTCCATCGCAAGGTAGAGGCTGTTGTTGGTTGTCTCTTCCCACTCTTCCTCTTCGATCTGCAACGCAAGGTCCGAGCTCTGATCTTCTAAGAAGTAGGCGGGTGCCTTATAAGCGGCTTCGTCATCGCTGTCGTTGTCGGCGTCGAAGGCCATGTCGTAAGATGCCATGCGGCCTTCCATCTGCTGCACAACTTTCACGTCAACGCCTAAGTCTTCGGCTACGGCATCGGCTTCGTCGTTGCTCAGCCAGCCCAAACGCTTCTTAGAGCTACGAAGGTTAAAGAACAATTTTCGCTGCGCTTTGGTTGTCGCGATTTTTACGATGCGCCAATTGCGCAGAATAAATTCATGCATCTCGGCCTTAATCCAATGCACCGCAAACGAGACGAGGCGCACGCCGACTTCGGGGTTGTAGCGCTTTACCGCCTTCATGAGGCCAACGTTGCCCTCTTGAATAAGGTCGGCTTGCGACAGGCCGTAGCCAGAATAAGATTTGGCGAGGTGTACAACGAAACGGAGGTGCGCAAGAACCAGCTGGCGCGCCGCATCGACGTTATCGTCGTAATAGTATTGTTTAGCGAGTTCGAGCTCGTGCTCTGGCGTCAGAATAGCGATGCTATTGACCGACGTCATGTAGGCAGACAGGTCTCTTCCTGGCGTGTTAGGCCCAAAGGAAGGATCGAATGCCTGAAGGCTCGTCCCTGTATTTCCTTGGAAGGTTGTGCTCATTGTGTCGTTTTCCTCAGTTTAACGCGGGCAGTTTAAGAAATCAGTTTAAGGAATCTGACCTCTTTTCTACGACGGCCGAGTAGTTTAACACCTCTTCGGCTCCTCGTGCATAGCCATTATCGCGCGGTAGTAACTTAGAATATTGATCTATCTTGAATATTGGGCTTATACGTTAAATTTCAAGGGTTAGTTTAAGGCTCGCAGGCGGCGATAGCCCTGTGGCTTGCGACCAAGGCAGCTAGCCAGCCTAGGACCGCGCCAGTGCCAAGCAACAGCCCAAGGTCTTGCGCGGCTTGCTGCGCAAAAAGAGCGATCTGTGATGCTGCCAAGCCGTTCGCCTGAGCTGTGTAGAGCGCTAAAAACTGATTAACCTCGTGACCCACAAGCCCAACCACCACCAGCTGCAGTAGCCATGCCACCAGCCCGCCGCCTAAGCCTAGAAACAATCCGGCATACAAGAAGGGTCGCGCGATATACCCATTACTCGCGCCGATAAGCTTGCTGACTCGAATCTCGTCCCGACGCTGTTCGACCGAAAGCCGCACGGTATTGCCAATGGCCGCAAGCAGCCCTATCGCCATGAGCGCTGCGAGTAGCTGGGCCGAGCGGCGGATGATCTGGGCTAGCGCGTGCAATCGCGTCAGCCAAGCGCCTTCGGCAGTTACGCTGTCGACAGAGTCGATTGTGCGTATCTCGGCAGCGAGTCGCTCGGCTGTGTCAGCAACTGTCTCCGAGCTGTCTTTACTCGCGCTGGGGGTGACGACAAGGGTTGTTGGAAGCGGATTGCCTGGCTTGGCAGACGAGGCAGAACTCTGATTTGGTAAGCGAACGCTTACTTCATCATTAAATGTGGCCAAAAGGTCTTTATCAAGGCCGGCAGTCTCACCCAATTGCGCGAGCGCCTGGGCAGGTGTAATGATTTCTATAGCGTCCACGCCTGTCAACTGAAGTATCTGTTCACTTACTCGTAAAGAATCGTCTTCAATGGCTTCAAGTTCAAGATAGACACTAATGCTTGGCTCCGACTGCAGCGCCAAAACGCCGGTAGTCAGCGCGCGCTGAAGGTGGTTTAACAGCGAAGGGAGGAGCAATGCGATACCGATCACCAGCAGTGTGACCAAGGTCGCAACCGGCGCCGCGCGCAATCGCAAAAAGGCGCGCGCGGATTCGCGGCGATGCTCGGCCAGCCGCCCCACGCGTTTCACGCTTGCGGTTGCTGAGGGCTTAGTACTCATTCGCGGCCGCGCCTTTGATGTGAGGGGTTGCTTCGCTGCTGAGCCTGCCTTCTTCGAGTGTGAGAATACGGTAGCCCAAACCATCGATTAGCGCCCGGTCGTGGCTCGCCACCAACAGGCTAACGCCAACGCTCATAAACTGAGCAAACAGCGCCATAATCTCAGCCGAAAGTTCGGGGTCGAGATTACCGGTGGGCTCGTCTGCCAAAATTATACGCGGCGTGTTTACTACGGCGCGGGCGATTCCCACGCGTTGCTGCTCGCCGCCAGACAACGCCATCGGCGACATTCTCTCTTTCGATAAAAGCCCGACTTTGTCGAGCGCAGCACGAACGCGGCGCTTGCCCTCACGTGGATCGAGACCCGAGATCTCGAGCGGCAGGGCGACGTTGTCGAACACGCTGCGGTCGTTGAGCAGCTGATGGTCTTGAAATACAGTGCCGATCTGTCTGCGGTAAGAAGGCAGCATGTTGGGCGACATTGCCATAAGATCGTGACCGTTAACGACAAGTGATCCGCCGCTTGGCCTTTCGATACCGAGCACAAGCTTGAGCAGCGTGCTTTTGCCGGCCCCGGAGTGGCCAGTAATAAACGCGAACTCGCCGCGCGCGAGCGTGAAGCTCAGGTTGGCGAGTGCTTGCTGACCGCTAGGGTAGCGTTTGCTAACTCTGTCGAATGCAATCATCCGGTTAAAGGGCCTAGCCCCTGGCTCCTCGCTGGCTGTTTCTGTCGTTAACTCTCTGTCGCTTTCTTTTGTGAATCCGGCAGACTGAGGCGGGTTAGCTGTCTCGATTTTCCTCGTCGCCAAACAGGGCTGCGACGAAATCATGCGCGTTAAAGGGTCTAAGATCGTCGATCTGTTCGCCAACGCCGATAAATCTGAGCGGAATACCCAGGCGTTTCGCGAGGGCAAAGGCGACGCCGCCCTTAGCACTGCCGTCGAGCTTGGTCAGCGCCAAACCGGTAAGGGTAGTCGCTTTATGAAAACTATCCGCCTGAGCCAGCGCATTTTGGCCAGTGGTCGAGTCGAGCACGAGCAGAATCTCGTCGGGCAGGCGCGGGTCTTGCTTCTTTAAGACCCGTACAATCTTCTCGAGTTCGGTCATGAGATTGTCTTTTGTGTGCAGCCTGCCCGCGGTGTCGGCGATGAGTATATCCACGCCTTTGGCTTTGGCAGACTGGTAGGCGTCGAAGATAACCGAGGCGCTGTCCGATCCGGTGTCCTGAGCCACGACCGGCACGGCATTGCGCTCTCCCCATACCTGCAGCTGCTCGACCGCCGCGGCGCGGAAAGTGTCGCCCGCTGCGAGCATCACACTATGGCCTTCGCTCTGATAGCGCTTCGCCAGCTTGCCGATTGTCGTGGTTTTGCCTACGCCGTTAACCCCGACCATCAAAATAACGAAAGGCTTTTTGCTCGTGTCGATAACCAGCGGTTTGTCGCAGGGGGCCAGTATTGCGCGCAGCTCCTCGCGAAGAGCGGCCATAAACTGGTCTGCGTCGGCGAGTTGTTTGCGCCCGAGACGCGCGCGAAGGCCGTCGATAATGGCGTCGGTGGCTTCGAGTCCTACGTCGGCGGTCAGCAGCTGCGTCTCGACCTCTTCGAGCAGCGAGGCATCGACTTCTTTACGCCCAAGCACCACTGCGCCGAGGCCATCGCTAAGTTTGCTTCGGGTGCGACTGAGCCCGTCGCGCAGCCGGCCGAAAAAGCCGCGTTTGCTGGGTTCTTCGGTTTGCTCTTCTACCGCTAAGTCGCTCGGCGCCTGAGCCTGCTCACTGGCCTGACTCTCGACATTTGCATCCACACCCGAATCGACAACTGCATCGACAACCGAATCAGCAGCTAAATCAACAGCCGGCTCCGGCGTATTAGCCACCGCAGCATCCACCGCAGCCTCTGCATCTTGTTCTTCCTGTACACGTTTCTTTTTACCAAAGCCGAACATCGTAAAGTCTCTAGTCGCTGATTGCCGAAGGGTGCCGTGCTGCCAAGCGAAGGGCGCGGCGGCAGGAATCTAAGGCCGCTATGTTATCACTTTTCAAACCCGCAATCGCACTGCGATGCTGTGTAGCGCAGCCATCGCGGTTACACTTAGCCAATGAGCACAAGTAAAAAACGACCCGGCGGCAGCGTCCGCATTATTGGCGGCGAGCTTCGCAGCCGTAAAATTAGCTTTCCCGACGCCGCCGGCCTGCGTCCCAGCGCCGATCGTGTCCGCGAGACGCTATTTAATTGGCTACAGATGGCGATTCCCGCTGCTCGAGTGCTCGACCTATTCGCCGGCAGCGGCGCGCTCGGCTTCGAGGCCGCCTCGCGGGGCGCGTCGAGTGTGGTGATGGTAGAGAAAGCAAAGGCTGCTGCCAACGCCTTGCGCGACAACCGCGATGCACTGGCAACAACCGCGGTACAAATCATCGAGGCCGACGCGCTCATCTGGCTCAGGCGGGATGCAGGCAAGCAGTGCTTCGATCTTGTTTTTCTAGATCCGCCTTTCGATGCGAATCAGCACTACGAGGCCGCGCACACGCTTGCTGAGTCGGGCTGTCTCGCACCCGGCGCACTGGTCTATATCGAGTCGGCCGAACCGCTCGACGAAGCCAAGATGCCTTCTAACTGGACCGGCCGTAAAATCAAACGGGCGGGTGCAGTCCACTCCACGCTGTTACAAGCGCTCTAGGTTTCCGTTCGGCTTAGCCGCGATTCAAACAATCAGAAAAAGTCTATGTCATACAGCACCAACACATTCAAACCGCCGCTTCTTGCGAGTAATGCGCACGCACAAACTTTATGGCGAAGGTTTAAACCGCTGGCCGTGTTCGAACAGTTTCGCGAACGCATAGAGCTAGCCGATTGCGACTTCATCGATATCGACTGGGCAGGGCCTGCACCGAGTGATTCGTCGAGACATCGGATTGTCGTGCTATTGCATGGGCTTTGCGGGTCGTCGCAATCGCCCTATATTATCGAACTCCAACGCGAGCTTGCCTTGTCGAGCGTTGCGTCGGTTGCGATCAATTTTCGTGGTTGCAGTGGAGAATTTAATCGACTCGCGCGCGCGTATCATTCGGGTGTGACCGAAGATTTAGACGAAGTGTTCAATATCTTGCAGGAACAATATCCGGCACATCACTTTTTATTTGCGGGTTACTCACTTGGCGCCAGCGTGTTGCTCAACTGGCTTGCAGAAAAAGGTGAACAAGAATCGCACAGTACCGCAGTGCCAGCCGCATCAACCTGTCGAGCCGTTGCCGTGTCGACTCCTTTTCAGCTAGCAGACTGTTCGCGCGCGATGCTCGGCGGCACGAGTGCATTTTACGGCGACTATTTTGTCAAACTGCTTAATCGAGATTTCATCAACAAAGTCGAACACCTCGAGACTCTGGCAAGCTTGGGTAATCCACTGGCGTTTGACGCGGCGATAACCCTGCGCGGCCTGCTCAATAACGCGGTCGATCTAACCAGTATCTGGCGCTTCGACGATCAGCTAACCGCGCCGCTCCATGGTTTTGCAAACGCCGACGATTATTACGCTCGCTGCAGCAGCGGTCCAAAGCTAAAAAGCATCAGCGCGCGCACACTACTCATTCAAAGCGCCGACGACCCGCTTATTCCGCCCGCGGCTTTGCCGTCGCAAGAAGACCTCGGCAGCGCGACCGAATTGCAACTATCCGACCGGGGCGGCCACGTAGGCTTTATCGCGCGCGGCAATCGCGCGTGGCTCGAACAGCAAATCGCACGCTTCCTCTTAAGCTCGGACTAGGGCTGTGGTGGCTAAAAATGCCTGCAATACCCGCGATTGAGCCTCGCCAGCCGATTCGCTAGAATGCGGCGACCTAGGTCGAGAAAAACACTCAACTAATAATAAGACCGACGAGACGCCCACAAGAGAGAATTTATGAAAACTGCCGTGTACCCCGGAACATTCAACCCAATCACCAATGGTCACACCGACCTTGTGGAGCGCGCAGCGGGGCTTTTCGATCATATTATCGTCGGCGTTGTGGGTTCTAACCGGCAAAAAAGCAGCGCAATGCCAACCGAGCAACGCGTCGAACTTGCGCAGGAGGTGTTAGGCCATCTGCCCAACGTTGAGGTGCGCTCATTCGAAAGCCTGCTGATTCAGTTTGTACAAGAGGTCGATTCGAAAATCATTTTGCGCGGCCTGCGTACCGTGGCCGACTTTGAATATGAGTTTCAGCTCGTGGGCATGAACCGCGTGCTCGACCCCAGCATCGAAACGGTGTTTCTCGCGCCTGCCGAGCACCTGTCGTATATCTCGTCGACGCTCGTGCGGGAGATCTCGTCCTACGGTGGCGACATTTCTAAGTTCGCGCATCCGGCCGTAGTCGAAGCGATGAAGGCCTACTCGCGCGTTTAGCGCTGACAGCGCGTGCAGTACACCGTGCTGCGCTGCCCTAGTCTCACTTCTTTTAAAGGCGCCTTGCAGTTGTTGCAAGGCAACCCTGTGCGCCCATAAACTTGCAGCGACTGGGCAAAATAACCCGGCTGGCCGTCGCTGCCGGTAAAGTCGCGCAGGGTAGTGCCGCCCACCTTAATCGCCCTCGCGAGCACGCGCTTAATACACTCGACTAGTTTTTCGTAGCGCGCAAGTGACACGTTGCCAGCGGCGCGCTGCGGATTAATTCCGGCGAAGAAAAGCGATTCGTTGGCGTAAATATTCCCCACTCCCACCACTACCTTGCTGTCCATGATGAAAGTTTTTATCGGTGCCTTGCGCCCGCGACTGCGCGCGAACAGCGCTCGGGCGTTAAAGTCTTCGTCCAGCGGTTCGGGGCCCAGCGTCTCGATAAGCGGGTGATCACCCACCGGATCGTCTTGCCACAGGATGCAGCCAAAGCGCCGCGGGTCGTGATAGCGCAAAACGGTGTTGTCATCGAACACCAGTTCTACGTGATCGTGTTTCTTAAGAGGCTGCTGTGTGCCGGGTTCGAGCACACGAAGGCTGCCCGACATTCCGAGGTGCACGATAAGGCTGCCGTTGTCGATGCGAAGGAGTAAATACTTACCTCGCCTTTCTACGCCGTCGACTGTCTGACCAGCGAGCCGCGCCTCAAGCGATGCAGGTATGGGCCAGCGAAGTCGGCGCTCACGTACTACCATTTTGGTAATTCGCTTGCCTTCAACGTGGGGCTCAATACCGCGGCGGGTTGTTTCAACTTCGGGTAATTCTGGCAAAGCGCCTCCTAATTAGTTCACCGGTTATTCATTGCACCGGTTGCAATCGCGCTTGCTCATCGTTAAGTGGTTTATGCGATACTCGGCGCTCGATAACACGCGGAACTCGCCTTTATATGTCGTCTGCCACTCAGCCTTCCTCATCCCGCATTCTACTCGGCATCGATGCCGGGGGCACCTTTACCGACTTCGTCTGTGTCGAGATCGATGCCGAAAAAGAAGTGAGTATTCGCATACACAAAACGCTGTCGAGTCCGGCGGCGCCCGAGCAGGCAATACTACGCGGTATTCGCGAGATGGGTTTGCAGGCAGCGCTCGATAACGGTGCCCTGCATATTGTGCACGGCAGCACGGTTGCAACCAATGCGGCGCTCGAGGGTAAAGGCGCACGGACGGCGTTTGTCACCAACACAGGGTTTGCCGACATGCTCGAGATTGCGCGTCAGACGCGCCCTGCACTTTACGCACTCGAGCCTGCGCCTGCGCGGGTCAAAGTACCGCGCGAGCTATGCCTCGAGATCGAAGGGCGTATTGCCGCCGACGGAACACAAGTCGAGGCACTGAGCGACGAGGCGATTGCGGATTTAGTGCAGCAACTCGTCGCGCTCAAGCCCGAGGCCGTGGCCATTAATTTGCTGTTCTCCTTTTTAGCGCCGACACACGAGCAGCGCATCGAGGCGGCGATCGAGCGCGCGCTGCCCGACGTGCTGGTGAGCCGGTCGTCGCGGGTGTTGCCCGAATACAAAGAATACGAACGCGGTGTCGCCACTTGGCTAAATGCCTCGCTTGGCCCTGTCGTTTATCGCTACTTATCGACGCTAGAAAAAGAATTAAGCGGCAATTTGCTACAAATAATGCAATCTAGCGGCGAAACAATCGCGGCCGCCAAAGCGTCGCGCACCGCGGTCAATCTGCTGCTTTCGGGCCCAGCGGGCGGCCTGACGGCACTCCACGCACTTGGTTTGCAGACGGGCACTAGCCGCTTTATCAGCTTCGACATGGGTGGTACGTCTACCGATGTCGCGCTGCTAGACGGCGCACCGGTCACTACAAATGAAGGCACGATCGCTGAGTTGCCCGTAGGCGTGCCGATGGTCGACATGCACACGATCGGCGCGGGCGGCGGCTCGATAGCGGCGCTCGACACCGGCGGCATGCTGCAGGTTGGTCCCCGTTCGGCGGGCGCGGTTCCTGGGCCCGTGTGCTATGGGCAGGGCGGCACGCAGGTGACCGTAACCGATGCGCATGTGGTGCTCGGCCGGATAGACCCCAGCTCCACGCTCGCCGGTGGGCTAGCACTCGATAGTGCTGCGGCATTGGAGGCACTCGAGAGGCTGGGTGCGGCGATGGGCGTCGACGCTAACACGGCGGCCGAGGGTGTGCTTGCCGTTGCCAACGAGCAAATCGCGGCGGCGATTCGGCTCATCTCGGTCAATCGCGGTTACAACCCGCAGGACTTTACCCTGACCAGCTTTGGCGGCGCGGGCGGTTTGCACGTCTGCGCGCTTGCCGAGGCGATGAATATGACGCGTGCGCTCGTGCCTATTCACGGCGGCGTGCTGTCGGCGCTCGGCATGATTGTCGCGCAGCCCGGGCGCCAGCTTTCGCGCACGGCGACCGCCTTGCTTAGCGATCTTACTGACGCCGAAATCGAGAATGGTTTAGCCGAACTCGAGGCACAGGGCAGGGCTGAGCTTACCGCCGAAGGCGCTCAGGGCCCCCTAGCCGCAAAGCCCAGCGTCGACCTGCGCTACAAAGGTCAATCCTATACGCTTAATGTGCCTTGGCACTCGCGCGCGCAGGCAAAGCAGGCCTTTGTTGCCCTGCATCGCCAGCGCTTTGGCTACGATCACGACACCGAGCTCGAGCTGGTTAATCTGCGCTCGGCAGTCACGGCGCAAGGCATGGAGCTGGTTCTACCGCGTGCCGACTCCGAAAACACAAACCGAAGCACTAAATCTGCTGCTAACAAGGTCCACTCTACACACCCAGCCAGCTCAGCGGCGACGTATGGCAGCGGCGCCTATCCGAGTATTCGACGCGAGGCACTAGATGAGCAGGAACGAGAAGGGCCGTTGGTGATCATCGAGCTGGCCGCCACCACCTTTGTTGCACCGGGATGGTGCGCAAAACGTGACGCGATCGGGAATATCGAGCTTCGCAAACGCTAAGGCTGTCGTTTACACCCAAATCCCCTAAGTGTATAAAAGACTGAAGGAAACGAGTGATAAATCGAATTGTGGCAGCTGATCCCAGCGCTGCGCTCGGTCGTAATCGCTAGTCAGTCACAAATTAACTAACCCAAGTTGAGGCAGGGTCAAAACCCCCCAATGCTGAATCTACTCGCCAGACTCGAGCAAGCCACTGTGCTGTCCTTATCATCAAGGGCAGGGAGCGTGTTTGACTGTCGGGTTCGCGTCAACCGATTGGCCAGCGCCGCTACATTGAGTTTACGCGCAGCTGTCGTGAGTTTGTTGCTAGCGGGCGCCGCAAGTATCGCGATCGCGCAGGAGTCTAGCGCGGGCGACAAAGCCCAACCAGAAAAAGCCCAACCAGAAAAAGTCCAATTAGCAGAACAGACCGAACCAGTCGAGCCAGCCAATCTGACCGAGCTAGCCAGTCTAGAAGGCGTCGAGCAAGACAATCCTGCGCCACTAAAAATTCGTTCTCAGTCAGAGCTAAAGTATATCAGTGACCCTCAGCCACTGATTATGGCGAACCCTTTCCCGCGCAATATTCCCGTAGACCTTGCGACTAGTTTGGCGAGTTCGACTCGGCTGTGGACACTCAAGTGCAGTTTTCAAAACCCCGCACGCGATTACACTATTGCAGGCCGCTCGCCTCTCATTCGCGGCGGCGTTGGCGTCAGGTTAGCGAATCAAGTGCTTCTAGAAACCTCGTCAAACCAAGTCGATTCTTTTGAAGAGGAGGCGTCTCGCGCAGATTCTTTGGCAGAGATGATGGCGGCTGAGTCGGAAGCGGCGATAGCCCGCTTAGAAGCCATCGGTAACTACAATGCGGTCATCGCGGACCTAGAGGGCGATGGGGGTGCGTGGAATGGCGGTTTAGTCGAAGAGCTCACCTCGCTGGGCACGTTATTGCAGCAACAAGGCTCGCACGAAGAAGCGATAAAAGTTTTCGATCGAGCGATTCATATTAATCGGATTAATTTAGGCTTGCACACTGTTGAACAGATGTCCGCTATCGAGAGTAAAATACAAAGCTATCTTGCGCTGGACCAATGGCAAGACGCCGACCTCACGTTTGAGTATCTGTATTATATTCAGCGACGTGCTTACGGCACGCGCGACCCACGGCTTATTCCGGTGCTGAACAGTATTGCCGAATGGAATCTTCGTGCCTTTCATCTAGGTCACGGCGAAGCCCTCGGCATGCGGCTGAATAACGCGCTAATGTTTTGGAATGCAGCCGCAATAATGGTGAAAACGCATTTCGGGCCGCAGGACGAAAGGTTTGTGACTTACCTGCGCGGCATCGCTAATTCTTCGTACCTTTTGTCGCGTAATCCAGAGATGATGGCCGATCTTGGTCGACCACAATTCCGCAACGAAATGGAGGTCAACCGAGTTCATTTAGGGCAGCCTAGCAGTTACGAGTCCAAAGGATTCGCGAGCGGCGCGCAAGCGCTGACCGAGATTCTCCGCTACGAGATAGAAAAGCGCGACGATGTTCTGGCGCTAGCCGACGCGTTCACCAATCTAGCCGACTGGTATCTCCTCTTCGGTCGCCGCCGCGCCGCCGAAGAACAGTACGGCAACGCGTGGCGCCTCCTTGCGAATCAGCCCAATGCCGACGCCCTACACAAAGCCTATTTCGGGCGCGTCGTGCCAATGCCAAGTTTTGTGGGCGAGCAGAAAAAGGGCTACGAGTTAGATGCCGCTCGGCAGACAGACGAACCGTTAGACTCTGACTACGCCGATCTTATTTTCGATGTGACCGACACCGGCGAGGTGCGCGATGTGCGATCGCTCTCGGCCGAAACCGAAGACAACAAAAACCAGCTAAGTCGCCTACGCCGCGTAGTTCGCACTTCGCACTTTCGGCCCATCATTATCGATGGAGTTCCGCAGCGTTCCGCAAACAATGTATTTAGGTATCGGTATTGGTATTAAGCCTCTCTTCAGCTTGGTTGTGATAAACCTCGTGTCAAAGGTTGCGCCAACGGCAGTAGAGCAGAGAGAGAAATATAATCCGTCTATAAAGAAGGGTTAGCCGCAGACGGATTTATCGCCTCATGCCGTACAATTTTCCGCGGAGGCGCTACACTGAGCTTCACAAGCCAAGGACAGCAACATGAAACGAGCAGCGCAGCAGTCAGTAACCACAAACCGCCTTCGCGCGGGCGTGCGCAATAGCCTAATAATAGGTGTTGGGCTGCTCGTAGCCGCGTGTCAGTCGCAAAGCCAAAGTTCGTCGTCGTCGTCGATGCCCTCGCCGAGCAGTCCCTCTAGCGCGTCGAGCAGCTCGCCAAGAAGTCCGTCTCCGCCTAGTAGCTCGAGCAGCTCCAGCAGCTCCAGCAGCAGCCCGTCGATGCCGTCATCGTCGCAATCTTCTTCACCATCTTCTCGGTCGTCTTCGCAGCCGCACTCGATGCCCTCTTCATCTAGCTCGTCGAGCTCCTCGGCATCGTCATCTAGTTCGGCCTCTAGTTCGTCCGCAGGCTCACCGTCGAGTGCCGGAATGCCTTCTGGCGCGAGCGGCGACGCAGGGTCGTCCAGCGCAACCGCAGGCTCGCAATCAGCCGCCGGACAGTCGGGCGGTATGCCTAGCGTCAGCGTGGGCTTGCCAGGTCGTGACGGTTTACCGGGTGCCGATGGCCCGAGCCCAGGCACTGACTCGTCAGCAAGCCCGGCAGGAAGAGATAGTTCGACCGGCGATATTGGAGGCCAAAGTGGACAATCAGGTTCAGTTTCTTCGGTATTAGGGACGCCAAGTGGGGATTACAGTCTAGATACGCTGCCAGATGGCGTACTAAGTGGTAGAGGCTCGTCTCGTGACGGCTCTTCTAGCAACGGTTCTGGAGATAACGGCGATTTAAGCGGATCTACCGCAGGCACTGATCGCGACATCGGTACTGGTCAGGGGACGCGCGGCACCGGCGCGATGACAACCTCGGAGCAGGCCGCGATCCTCGACGAGCAGCTGCGCCGCGGCTACGAAACATTCGATGGGTTTATTCTCGGCGAGCGCGAGCGTGCGCAAGCCGAAAGTAATGAGGCAGGCTCTGGCGAACAGCCGGGCGCAGAAAGCGGTGGCGGCGGTGGTGGGCAGATGCCGCAAATTCTCGGCGCGCCGGGTGCTAACGGTATGCCTCAGGTTGCGACGCAGTCGCCGCCAATGCCGGGTTCGCAAAACACAGAGTCATTCCCGCCGCCCGAAGATATTCCTAGCGGCCGCGATGACGACGTAGTCGCGCGCCAACTCCGTGAGGCGGCGATGAGCGAGCCCGATCCCGAGCTGCGCGAAGCGCTGTGGGATGAATACCGAAATTACACCGGCCTCGGCGGTAACTGAAATAAATCACCGTTTTATTAATCAGGAGCCGATAGCCC